>ERZ779621.53-NODE-53-length-95003-cov-30.328432_pt1 | contig 95003 bp, 96 predicted proteins | sample MGYA00514215_ERZ779621 | MGnify/ENA primary metagenome ERZ779621 (study PRJEB29562, sample SAMEA4376715) | mouse gut metagenome | isolation source: Cecum | study: EMG produced TPA metagenomics assembly of the A DSS colitis mouse model was used to assess the...
GTCTCCGCTTGTACTACCATCTCCATCGCCGGTACTGCCGTCTCCGCTGTTATCACCATCTCCATCGCCGGTACTGCCGTCTCCACTGTCTCCCTCATCGCCGGTATTATCGCCGTCTTCGCCTTCATCACCGGTGTTATCGCCATCCTCGCCGCCGGTGGTGTCGCCGTCTTCACTCTCCTCTGGCTCTTTTCCTTCTTCTGTCTTCTCGTCTTCCTTATCTTTATCTGTCTTGTCTTCCTCATCCTTAGGCGGTTTCTTATTTTCCTCCGGCAGCCCTAAAATCTGTGACTTGGTACCCACATATTCATAAGTACCGTCCTCATTCAGGTAATACACGCCTGTTGTACTGGAATAAGAACTCAGATCATCACAGGCTAACATCGCCGGCACATATCCTATCACAGCATCCGGATCATACTCAAAAGTCACATGCCATTCTCCACTGTCATTAAATGCATAGAGACTGTCCAGCCCGTCCAGACCAGTAGTCAGGGTTCCTTTTACCAGATTGTATTCTCCGTCCTCGCCTGCATCCGGATCCACTTCCGTCACATAGGCCATCAGCTTACCTGTGGGTCCCTGTCCGCCTGCCGGCCCCACATCGCCTACAGGATCATATAGTTTAATCCAATCCCGCCTCTCATCCAGACGGTCGATTGTTCCGCCGTATGCCTCTTCATAGGCTATCGTCAAAAAATCTTCATCCTCATAACCGGCAGGCAGAAGCGCCTCGGCCAGTTCCTGACGCTCTGTATAATCATAGAAAAGCATATCATTCAGAAAAATCTGCTGAATATCCTTCTCGATCGGCGCCTGGCCTCCCGTCAGATAACCGATGGTTCCCGTGGACAGATGGTAAGTCTTATCGGCACCGCCAGGCGTATAGGTTGCTCTGGTAGGCGTAATATCCAGAATCCTGAAAGGATTCTCACTGTCGTGCTCTTCCACGATCTCTTTCATGCCAGTAAAGGATTCTTTGGCATAGACTTCCATATCCTGTACACGGCTTCCCAGTCTGTATACCCCCGTAACCGCCACTGCGGCAGCCGTTACCGATGCCATAGCCATAACAACCGTTTTCTTATTCAGTTTTGGCTTCCCACTTCTCTGCATTTTCATCATCATATCATCTCACATACAGTTTGCTTCGTTGCCGGTTACTTCTATACCCTTTCGCCACACCTGATTCTAAGGAACCAGACTCCATGATGTACCGCCATCCGGACACTGGAATGTGCCATATGTATTCCATTGATCACCAAACACGATCCGATGGATACCTCCTGAATACTCATATTTGACAGTACATTCCTTATATGTATCCGCATGTTCTCCATAGATATCCGTGGTCTCATAAAGCGTAGGTTTATAGCCTTTTATTTCCTTCACGGAACCGCTAAACGGGAACCCTCCCTCTGACGGCAGCGGGAAATACATCATATAAGTTTTACCGCCCCAATTTAAGCCTGTCAGATTCACTACCCAGTCTGGATCCTTCTCATCCGGAAGCGGCTTGTATCCTTCCTGCTTATGCCATTCTGTCTGTTCCGGACTCCAAGTGTAAACACCATAAGAAGCAACTGTTATTTTATGATTGTTTACATCCCATATATTTGCTTTATTTTTCTTAATAAACTGGATTCTATAACTGTCTCCGTTCTTCTGCGCTTTCACGAGAACGCCCGACAGATTAGCAGCGTTCCACAGACCGTCATTATAAATTCCCAGAACCGTGTACGTCTCCGTAATTGTATCCGTAAACGGGAAGTCACTTTCTGTCGGCAATGGGAAGTAGGTCTGGTACTGTCCGCCATTATAATCGAACTGCTTCACATTAAAGTTCATTGCCTTCTCTGTGGTATACCCTTTACTGTGCAGATCCCACTTTGTCCCATTTTCCTCACATACATAGACCCCATAGGAATGGGTCACAATCTTTTTCTCCCCAGCCTTGATGTCCACCTTGACAGGTTCCACATAGTATGCCTTATGTTCCTTACTGTATTTGTAGCGCACATAGGAAAATTCTATATTCTCAGAATTCGTCTGACCATCCCGCAGTGCCACACCGGACCATGATCCGGAAGACATCTGCCAGTCTGCACTCTCCATGTTCGGGAAGAGCACATTCCCTGCCATCTGTGCAGGCAGCGGGAACAATACCTGCCCCTTAAACCAGTCATCCTGGATATTCATTGTAAATTCACTGGTGACCTTCACATGAATAATGCTGTCATCGAATTCATAATATCTCTCTTTACGCGGCAGATTCGGGAAATCAAATCCACTCCAGCCAATGATTCTGTAACGATCCGACTGCTTATTCTGATACACCATGCCCGGAACAATATGATAATTTCCACAGGCGCCGAGGATGTCCCCCTGGTGCTCCAGTTTCATGAACATACTGCCTTTAGGATCTATCGTGACCTTGCCCGCAAATTCCTTTTTCCCCTCATAAGACATCGTTCCTTCATCAAAAACATATATCTTTTTCCACTGGCTAATATCCGTTCCTTCCCCTTCATAAAGACTGTTCTTATAATTCGTCCAAACGGAATTATCCTGTACAATATTCTCATAACCGGTAGGTTTAATCTCTCCGACAATACCTGTACCGTTACCCACCGAATAAATATTCACCGGATCATAGGTAATATTCTTCCCTTTATAAGAAACGTTGTTATATGAAAAGGTCAGCTTCGGTTTATCCAGTACACTGTAGTACACCTTTCTGTAGTCATACTTATCTCCCACATATCCATATGGCTTCGTAGGACTTAAATGATTGATATATTCATCCCAGATTTCCTGATTACTGTCCGACTGATGATGATTTCCCAACTTATGATTCTCCTTGGACACCGGATCTAAAGCCTGCATATAGAAGGTATAACTTCCGTTCAAATCCAGATCGAATAAGTCCGGCGCAATACGATAATCGGCACCGTCACCAGTGGTAAAATACAGGAGTATTCTATCCGGTGAAGCTCCGGAATTATCCACAACGCGGACACATGTCACATACTTATGTCCTTCTGTTGACAAATCTTCTACAATCTCTTTGATAAGCGTCTCTTCACCATATTTCAAAGAACCGCCAAGAGGTGCCGCGTTCTCCTTGCCTTTCACCGACTTCAATTCAATGGCTTCTCCCACAAAGTATTCACATCTGCCCTGTTCATTGGGATATGTAGAAAGAAGCGACATTGCCTGAACAACAAACACAAAACTTCCGTCATCCGGCGTATTCTTCTCTAAATAAAAGGTTGCACTGTGCTGATCCTGGTCAATCAGTTTCAGATAGTCTTTCGGTTTCCACCAGGACATAGAAGGATTATACTCCTGTGGATCCACAATACGCCATACATAGATATTCCCGTACGGATTTCCTTCCCATGAAACATAGTGGTCTATCTCCGTGCTTTCGCCACACGCACTGCAAGTTTCACCGAGTCTTGGGCCGACAACATTCGCCGATATGGTAAATGTACAGCCAGGTGATATTTCATTGGGGCCATTCTCCTCGTTCGTGTCCGCTGATTTATACATATTTATCCCTGTGGCACGTTTTATGTAAACCACAATCGTACAAGAGGCATGGTTTCCGTCCGAATCCACCGCATTGGTGGTAATCACCACATCAAAAGATGCCGCCGGTTCGTCCGCCGCTATCTTCAAAATCCCGTTCGCTGTATCCGTAAGGTAAGTTCCGCCTGAGGGACTGCCTGGAGAAACCAGGGACCAGGTCACACTCTTATCCGTCACATTCTGCCCGGTTACTTTGGGCGTGGAAAAATGATAGGTCTCGCCAGGTTCCAGAATCACACTCGTCTCCCTGGCTATAATAGAAAGCGTCTTTTTCCTGTTGAGAGGCCCAATCTCCGCATCATTGACCGCCACCTTATTACGGATGGTCACGTTGTTGGAAGTATTATATTCCCGCTTGCCGTTCACAAAGGTCAGATTCAGCTGTACCACGCGCTTTTCTTCCACCTGGGTCAGATCCACCTCGAACTTGGTCACATGCTCCGCCAGCACCACCCAGCCGGAGTCAGGATCGCCAATGGCAGGAAATCTGACATTGATGTTGCCATCCGGATCCACATCATCAGGAAGTACCTTCAGTTCCGCATAATAAAGTGTCTCTTCATCCTTCTCCCAATAAAACTGATAATGCTTGTTGCCGTTACCAGGCTCTATCGTCGTGGTCGGAGCGCCTCCAGGAGTTGCGGATGTTGTCACCGGAACACCGTTATACATAATGAGACTCTTCGCCACAGGCTCGAAACCAAACTCGGAATCTTTCAAAGCCAGTGTAGCCAAACCTGTAGTGTCATACCCCACATAGTTGACACTCCTGGTAGTATCAATCAGAACGTCCGACATCTGGTTTAACGCAAGCTGCGCTTCCTGCTGTACGCTGATATCACTATTGGCGGAAGCATAGCTTCTGGAACCCACCAGAATAAAGCTGCACACCGACGCAACCACAATCGCCAGAATCGCAACCGCAATCAAAAGCTCCACTATGGTGAACCCTCTCTGATCCTTTCTCATCGTCCTGCCCTTTTCCCGTAACATCTTTCACACTCCCTGTTCTTTCCACTGCAACTGCACGCCCGCAGCCACATTCTTAGCTGTCAGTCTGCCGTTTCCCTTTCCTTAACCGTTACACTTTATCTTTCAATGATTAAGGCGTTGGCATCGGTCTTGCTTCCACCTCGGATTTCCCGGTAAGCTCTGTCAGGACAATAGCGTAATTCTTACTGCCGCCCCTGACATAGAGTTCCTCATAAAGGACACCGCTTGTGCCGGCCTTAAATCCGCCGCTGCTGCGGTCAAACCGTATCTCTATCGAGCTCCCCGGCATAAGTGGTGTCTCCGCACCGCCACTGTCTTTGACAATGTATCCTACTTCTACTTTATTGGTTCCCACCTTCTGTGGTTCCCCATCTGTCACCGTCCCATCGCTCTCTGTAACATGCATCCGGGTATAGATTCCATCATCATTTCGGTAAAGTTCCATATAAGCATCCGCCTTACCCATGGTGGTCACCTTACAGTCCCCGATGGAACGTTGGATATTATTGGCACAGCTTTTGGCATTGGCACTGAATATCAGAATAATGGAATAGAATACCGTACCCATGATGATTGCTATGATAGCGAGTACAATAATCAGTTCAATTATGGAATAACCTCTATTATCGTTATGAAGTTTGTCTCTATCATATCCTTTACGTTCCAAACCCCGTATCCTTCTTCCTGTTTCCTACTTCTTAATCCAGTTCATATAACGTACAATCTCGCCATAATCAATAATCAGATTACCGGCATCGTCCACTGTCGGAGCTTCCGCACCGTTTTGCATACTGCCGTTTCCATTGACGAACATATCTATGGGCGTGATCGCATCACCCTCAATCTCACTCTTTGCATCCAGCACTTTATAAAGATCCATTTTATTCTGCTTAATGGAAACCACCGAGGCCGGATTTACCGTAATCTTGCCCTTGGCGATAATCAGTCCGGTAAAGTTCTTATCTACCAACACATCATCAAAAGAAATAATCAGTCTGGTCTGATCGTCCACCGCCGATACGTTTAGCGGCTCTCTCGTCAGAATAGCCTTCAAACCGGAATCGGTCTCGTATTTGACAGTATTTTTATGATTGTCATCCAGATACTTCTCTACATCTGTCTCTTTAATGACACCGTTAAACACATAATAATTCTTTGCCACCTCGGGATCCGTAGGCACCAGGGAGGCATCCTCTGTCAGATTAAAGGTAAGCGCCTTGTAGGTATTGGCAATCCCCGCCGAGAGGCTGAGCACCTCCGCCTCATCCTTTTGTTTATCCTTATCCACTTCGTCAGCATTTGTCCCGGTCTCCGTGTAAGCATCGGGATCCACCGGCGGATTCTCTGTTCCCTCTCCGCCTTCTTCCGGCGCCCCGCCTTCTCCTCCCTCACCGGGATTTAAGGTACTCTGATCCACTCTGGTAAGCAGTGTCACGCCGCTGTCTGCCAGAACGCTGCTCACAAGGCTATTACCCAGAATCGTATACTGATTGTCCAGCGCCTCAAAGTCTCCTAAAAGGATTCCCCCGGAAGCATAGGTATTAAAGTACCTGTCAATAGATTCCCTGTTTGCATTAAAATTATAATACTGTACGAAATAACGTTCTGCGTTGTCCTTATCCATAACCAGATAATAATAGCGCAGCGTATTGCCCCGGTATTGCACATTCACCTTACGAATATTATCCATACTCGTTACGCCGAACTCGCTTAACGCTCTGTCGCCCAGACGGTACACCTTTTTGTTAAAGTCCACCTCATAAAATGTCTGGTTCTCTTCCTGTTCTCCCGCAGCACCTTCATTCCCCGCACCGCCGGACGCAAGCATCTCTTCAATATCATTTACCTGTTCGCTGTTGATGGGATTCTGGCCTATGACCGTTTCATCGCCCAGGGTACCGATGCACTCCGCCGGCACCAGGTAGGCAATCTGACCGCCTTTGACCGCTATGGATTCTCCCATCATGACCGGATCACCCGTCACACGGGTTCCCGCTTTGATCTCATCCGCCTCTGTCCTTGTGGACGCCTGCCCGATATAAGAACGGCCTGCCAGCAGAAGTCTGTTAACACCTGACATATCCAACGTGGAATTTTTGCCGTTAATGATGATGGCACTGCTGGATGCGGAATCCACTAACGATTTTCCTTCACTTGACAACGGCTCTCCCGGAAGCCCGTTATAGGTTGAAACTCCATACCCATAATATTCCTTGGAAAGTGTGGCTTTACTGCCAGGTCCATTCAAGGACAGATCATTTGCCACATAGGTCTTGCTGCCCAGACTAACCGTGCCGCTATGCAGTGTGATATTCCTGGCATACACACGGTTATCCTCGCCCGGCATATCCCGGACCACCAGGCTGGCCGCAGGCCCTTCCACCACAATATCCCCTTTGGAAATCACTCTTCTGGAACCATCCAGCGCCAGGGTATTGGCCGGATAAATATTCAGTCCGCCCCCGTCCGTGTCATTGGTTCCCGCATAAATACTGCCTTCCGTGGTGGTCGTACCGCCGCCGGTCACATCGATCCCCGCATTGCCAATCAAAGTATATTCATATAATCCGTCAATCGAACCGCCACTCTCAAAGATCAGCTTCGGCACATCCATACAGACATCCGTCTGCACGATGGATACCCGGTTTTCACTGTCCGTGTAGGACACATAGATGTTTTTGAGAATAATGCTGTTGTTGTTCACCATCTCCATCTCAGGCCGCATCTCGCTTTCTCCCGCTGGAGCACCATTCTGCCAGGATGCCACATCCACACCCACATACTCCGGATCACCCGGTCCCCCGTTAAAAACATCCGTATCCACATAGGCTTTCAACTTCTCCCTGTTATAGTAACCGCTGCCCATGGAACTGTCTTTGAGCAGATCAATCAGGGTATCCATATACGTCGTTGCAAAAGCACTGTAGCGTTGATCCTCTGTTGCCAGATCTTCCCAATTCGCCATCACATCCCGGTAAGCCACGCCCACTGCCTCAGCGGAAGTCTGCCGTAATCCCGCCATGATCTGTTCCACCACTTCCTCAGCGGAATAGAAGCTGTTCTTGTTGCGGACATCGGCCACCTTGATCATATAGTTCATATAAGACATCCAGAGCAGGGTGGTAGCCAGAATCCCGATCATCGCCATGGCAATAATCACAATTACAATCGCAGATCCCCTGTCATCGCGCTTCCTCCTGCACGCCCTATGTAATTGTATGATCTTCTTTCGCACCCTGTTCATACCCGTTCCGTTCACCCCATCAATTGTTCTTACTGCCTTCGATCACAATCATCCGCTCTTCTTCCGGAAAATCTTTGTCCGCAGCACCCTCGTGATAAACACTGACTTCCACATTATAGAAAAGCTCCGTCACTTCCCCGTCCTTCGGCGCAGCCCCCATAGGACTGCGAAGGCCGTCCAGGGTATAAATATTCATCTGGCTGGTACCGCTTAAATCCATGTCCTTGCCATTCACCGACAGCTGCCCCGGTGTATCCACGGTCTTGCCTTCCGCCTCCATATAGGCTTTGCCTGCAAGATTCGTCCCCAGGTTGGTCTTTAAGGAAAACTTTTCCTTATCCATATATGGGCCATGCGCATCACCCTCCCGTATTTGAACATCAGCCTCATAACTCATTTCCGCCGTCATCAGCTGAGCGTCCGATAAGACTTCGTCCGCATTGACCTGTGCTGTCGGCACCTGTTTGGCAATCAGCAGATTCAAAGACTCCAGATTTACCACATCCGACTCTTTTACAATCACGATTTCATCTACGATATTCCTGCCATATAAAGGATAGTAAAAGATATTGACATTGGCATCCTTTCCATCTATCACGCCGCAGCCCATATCTTCAATCCAGATCAGGGAACTCATATCTCCTTTGGTCGTAACCACAGTTCCCTGATATGCGAATTCATACTCTTCCGTGACGGACATATCTATCTTGCAATTGCCTTCCTCATCCATCTCACTACTCTTTGCCAAAGTAACCGTAATCGTTCTTCTCACACTGGTAAACAAATCATCCAGATTCTTAAAAGTGATCTGATCAAACCTGTCTTTCGTGATGCCGTTCGCTATCAGCGCGTCCTTTATGGGTGTAGAATCAGGCTCATTCGGCCACACACTTTGAAGCATTGCCTGCCGGTATTTATCCTGCTCCACAAAGGTTCCATTCTCTTTATCAATACTCCTGGCATCCCCGATGCCTTTATTCAACACCAAAGGGTCTCCATCCAGTGCATTGCGATGAGACCCCGGCTCCATATATTCTCTGGCGTCCACCTTGACCAGGGCGTCAAACTCACTGCCCTGCATGGCCACCTTGCGCAGACTGAAATAATAAATACCCTCGCTGGGATTACCGGTAACCGGATCCACTTCCAGGGCTTCCATGCCATCCTCCTCCGCCACAGCCCCCTTGATCATATTATCATTTATCACATAAAATCCGTCCGTGGGATTATTAAACTGCGCCTGCAATTCCTCAATATCATAGGCTTTCAGCCCCTCCATGATATCCTGCGCCAGGGTGGTGGCCCGCAGGGTCTGCCGGGACTTGACGTTGATTCTGTTAGAAGAAAGGAACATATTTAACAACGGAATCACAATGATCGCCAGAATAATCACCGCAATCAGAAGTTCCAGCAGGGAAAACCCCGCATCTTTATTCAGTTTGCGTCTGTCTGTTCCTGTCATCACACGCTTACTCCCTGTCTCTTTGCACCTTCATGCCGCTTCTTTGTTCCGCCCTGCTCTTCTGCTTCGTCTGCTTTTCGCGCCGCCCTGCTCCCGCCTCGTCTGCTTCTTCGCGCCGCTCCGCACTTCTGCCTCCGTCTGCTTTTCACACCGCTCTACTCTTCCGCTTCGTCTGCCTCTGCACCCTCTTCATCGTCCGCGCCGCCTTCCAGATCCGGGAGTCCGCTCTCACTGCGGACCACAATGGTACTGAAAATATTATCCGTACCAAGCAGTACCGAACTAAGATTCGGCTGCACATACTCCTTGCCTTCCTGATTGGGCACACAATACATATTTACAGCAGTGGTTCCCTGTAAAAGACCTGTGGTCTCATCATACACCACCGTCAGTTCGTCAATAACCATACGGTCTGTCTGTAAGCAGATATTCTTCACACTGCGTTTTAATGCCTCGTAGGAAATCTCATAGGTCATGGTGACCTTACGGTTTTTCAGCCCATAAGGATTTAAGCCTCCCGTACCGTCATCCCCGCCCACCGTCAGGGGCGCCTCCGACTGCTGGGTTCCTTCATAATCCTCCAGTTCTTCCACCGCATCGATCTCATAGCTGATCTGCGTTTCTTCCTCTTCTACCCCTTCCAGGAAAGGCACTTCTATCAGCGGATCTATGGTGACTGACTGCACCTTGAGCGGGGCAATCAGCTCCTGGTTAATCGCCAGAAGAATTGCGTTTTCCTCCCGCACATCCACCGGGAACAGTTGATAAATCTCCTTTATCTCCTGCTCCATCCGTGTCATCTCGCTCTCGTAGGTACTCCTGTTAGCATCTTTGATCCTTAAATCCGCAATCCTGCTTTGTAATTGTATATTTTCCTGTTCCAGGGCATCCGCTTTCTCCATCGTGGGCTGGAATATAAACAGGAAAGAACATACGCCTGCCAGAATTCCCAGGAAACCGACCAAAAGTAATATATCTCTCTTTGAAACTTTCATCCCGCTCTCCCCCTATTCCGCCGTCACGCTATCGACTGCATCGTCTGTATCCGCCGTATCATCCTGCGTCTCAATACCATACTCATCCGCTATCTCTTCCGGACTGTAGCCCACAGGCCAGTAGGACGCCGTCACTGTAAAGTTGATCGTCACAACACCGGTCTCCTGGTCTTCTTCCTCCCGCAGGGCGGCCACTGTCACCATCTGCGGAATCAGGGAATGGAAAGTACGAAGCTTCTGTACGGTCGCGGCCGCTTCTTCCTTGGTGTCCACATCCATACTGATACTCACCCCATCCGCATTACTGGTCAGGGAGACCACACTCACACTGCTGGGAAGATTCTCTTCCAATTCCTCCAGGAACTCCTCCAGACCTTCATTCCGGTTCTCCGTGGCCTCGTACATGGCGCTTACCTTGGTGTATTCCGCCTTGGTAGCCACATATTCATTGTAGATGGGAATGATGTCCTCCAGAGCATCGGCCTGCGCTTTCAGCTCCATATTGATCTTCTGGACTCCCATATAACGAATCAAAGAGACTGCCGCAAAAGCAAAGCCCGCTACCAAACCGATCACCAGCAGCGAATAGGCCAGGACGGCACCGTTTGCACTCTTGGAATCCCCCTTGGATTTGTCTTTCCCCTTTTTATCAGTATCCTTCTTAAATCCCAATGGTGCCACTGCGGCACCCACACAGGCTATGTATTCCCCGAAACACTCGTTTTTGAAATTACGGGTCAGATTCCAGCCGGCCGCTTCTTTAAGAACCTCCACCGGCATATTAATCTCGGCGGAAATCAGCTCATCCAGCCCCATAAAATCCGCACCCAGACCTGTAATCATGATTCTGTCAATAGGGGTATTCGTATTGCGGGACATATAATAGTCGATGACTCTGCCGATACCGCCTACCAGCGGCATAAATGCCGCCCGCACCTCATCCATGGCTTTCTCTCTGGCCGATTTCACCGGCACTGCCCCACTGTCAGCGCCTTCACTCCCGTCCTGCACTTCCTGTTCTGCCTGTGACGGGCCGACTTCGGCAATACATTCATTTCGCTGTAACACCCGGATTGCCTGTTCTACAGTAGAAATATCGCCCCAGGTAAGCGTCTCCATCACAGCCTCTATGGCCTCATCCACACCATAAGAAACATTTCTGGTAAAAGTAAGCACAGAATCCTGCACCGCCATCACCAGGGAAGCTCTCTCATCAATCTTAATAATCAGATTGGTCCCCTGCGCACACTCTTCTTTCACCACCTGGAAGATAGAGTTGCCGGCATAGTCGATTGCCACCACCTCAAGCTTCAACGCCTGCGCCAGATCATAATAACCGGACAAAAGCGCCGACGGCACTGCCATGACAAGCAGCTTATACTGCTGAGAACTCTTGTTGTCCCCGATGGTTCCCAAAATACTGTATGCCAACTGATACTGACTTAAATCCACCGGGAAATAATCCGTAGCATTGGCATTAACTACATCTGCAATTCTGTTTTCTTTTACAAAAGGAATCACTACCTCACGGCTGGCAATCCTGGATGATGTGATTGTGAACACCACCTGTTTGGCCTTGATTCGGTTCGCCGAAAGTGCACTTTTTAAATTCTCCACATACTCCGGGGAAATCGTCAGTACACCGTCATTAATCATTCCCTCATTGGTCGGGATTGTAAAACTTTTGTAGATTTTATGAGCCTTTGACTTATAATCTACCTCACAAACCCTGGTCAGCGAATAGCCGATCTCAATACTGATCGCTCTAGCAGCCATGTTTTGTTTCCTCCTTCTACACATTCTCCCTGAATACTCTATACTGTCGCAGTTTCATATATCATAATAAACCTGCCGGTGATGCCGTGCAGGTATTTTGCTCTAAAGTCGTATGAAATCAGATAAATTGTCCTAAATACCATGTAAGCATCTTCTCTCCCCACAGAGCCGCTATCAGTACACCCATGGAAAGATATGGCCCCATCGCCAGTACGTGGCTTTCGCCGCTTACTTTCATGCGGATCATATGAATGACCGCACCGAGGACGCACCCTAATAAAAAAGCCATTATAATTAATTTCCAGCCGAGCAACAGCCCACAGGCCGCCATCAGCTTCACATCACCGCCGCCGATAGCACGGCCGCCGGTGGCATAATATAAAATTGCCAGAAAAGCACTGACAGATAGGAGGCCGATCAGGTAGGTCAGGAAATTCCGATAGTCCGTACCCACCCGGATCAGCCCCAGTGCCAGTATAAACAAATTGATTCCAAAAGGAATCTCATAAGTCCTAAAATCAATCACGCTCAGGACAAGGAGCGCAGAAGCCAGAAGACAATAGAGTAGGGATTCTATGCCCAGGCCGCCTGTCCATACGATCAAAACGTATAAGATTCCGTTCGCCGCCTCAATCAGAGGATACTGGACAGAAAGTTTGGCGCCGCATTTGCGGCACTTGCCCCGCAGTGCAAGGAAACTTATCACCGGTATCATATCGTACCATTTCAGACGATATCCACAGCTCATGCAGTGGGAACCTGTCTTTACGATATCCTCTTTCTCCGGAATACGGAAGATGCAGACATTTAAGAAGCTGCCTATCACGATGCCGAAGAGGAATATGATGATGTATAGTATGATATCTGGTAACATGTATTGTCCTTCTGTAGGGTGTAGATTAACGTATTACCCCCCCCCTGTGCAAAACAGCGTTTGTATGTACATGCTGTTTTGCATAGAGGGCGAGGGGTGTCTTTCATATATTATGACCGACATATACGTCTTGGTTTCTGGTTTTATCAGGTTCCAGGTGTAGGTGTGCTAGGAGCTGTGGTAGCACCTAACATTCTGTTACTAAACGTACCAGCCGTCTCTTCGTTGGCTGCAGAATATGTGAAGTTAAGACTGCCATCATTAACCGTCCATGCAATGGTGTAGTCCTCCCATGCGGTTCTGCTCTGCCTTCTTGTATGTAACACATTACTTGCATCCAATAAACCTGCATCAGCCAGAGCTGCGCCCACGAAAGTGGTAGGAGCCAAAGTCTGATCCGCTGTTCCGATGGTGATTGTTCCATCAGCCGGAGGTACAGCAGCATCCGGATCAGCTGCATAAATCTGCAGTGCCGTTACGATTTCCGCTGCGTTCTGTAAATCTGTTGAGTTACGTGATCTCTCCACATATCTTAAGTACTGCGGTGCCAGTACTACGAGCAGGATTGCCATAATGGCAATAACGATAATCAGCTCGACAAGGGAGAAACCTTTGTCATTCATTCTTTCTTTTCTCATTGCTTCTTTCTCCTTTTCCATCATAAAAAATTGGTTTGTGTTGCTCTATCTTAAACGCGGCCGCTCCCTACCTGGCGGCCGGGCTTAATTCAGTTTGTGATATTATTTACAGGTTATCCAACGCCGCGTACATATTCACCATAGGCGCCATCACTGCCGCGATCAGGATGCCAACTATACCCGCCAGCACGATGATAATCATAGGCTCCATAGCCGCCATCAGGGACTGCACCGCCATTTCCACCTCTTCCTCATAATAATCCGCCAGTTTATTGAGCATTTCCTCTGTGGAACCTGCTTCCTCACCGATTCTTATCATATGGAATACCATAGGCGGAAATAAGCCACAGGTCTGCAAAGGCTGGGATAAGGGCACGCCAATCATAATCTGCTCCAAAGCCGCTTTGAGTGCTTCCTTAAACCAAATATTCGTCATGGTATCCGCCACAATGTCCACCGCCTCAATCAACGGCACGCCTGCCGTCAACAACGTACTCAGCGTTCTGGACATCTGGGAACAGGCCGATTTCACCACCAGGTTCTTAATCGCCGGAATCTTCAACTGCAATTTGCCAAAGACATGTTTACCGGAATTAGTCTTGGCATAAGTCTTGATCGCAAACACAATGGCGATTACAACCGGAACGATGATGAACCAGTTATTCTTAATAAAATTACTTAATGCAATCACCGCCAGTGTGATCCCCGGGAGTTCCGCATCCAACTGCTCGAACATATCCATGTAACGAGGAATGACAAACACCAGCATCACAATCACCACTGCCACCGCCACACAGGCTACCACAATCGGATAAATCATGGCTTTCTTCACAAGTGCCTGGGTCTTAGCGGATTTCTCAAACTGTATCGCCATACGTTCCATGGCGGTGTCCAGACTACCGGACGCCTCACCGGCTCTGGCCATCTGCACCAAAAGTTCCGGAAATACCGCCGGATGCTGTGCCATGGAATCGGCAAAGCTTTCACCCTTTTCCACATCCGCACGCACCGCATAAATTGCTTTCTGCATCTTTTTGTTTTCTGTGGAATCTGCCAGCATGTTGAGCGTCTCTATAATGGTAACGCCCGCCCTGGTGATACTGGCAAACTGTCTGCAAAACACTGCCATATCACGAGGTGTCGGCTTACTGCCAAAATCAAAGCTGATATCCTTGGTCAGCATGTTTTGTTCTGTTATTTCAAGCACAATAAGACCCTGATTCTTCAGATCTCTGAGTACGAGCTCTTTGTTATCAGCGTCTTTACTGCCTTTGATTTCTTTTCCGCCTTTATCGATTGCAACATAACCCCAAGCCGCCATAGCAATTCCCCCAAATTTATTTCTATATCGGCATAAAGTACGGATTTCATCTCTGAAAGCCATTCTATGATATTGTCTATACCTATATATGATATACCCCGAAACGACCGTGACAATATCTGATAAGATTATCCGGTACTAATTTACTACATAGTCTAACATAATTCTGTAGTTTTTTCAATAGGTATAGAGTTTTTTCCTCACAAAACCAGATCGAAAGTACTACAAAAGCAAGAATCTCTATCCTTTCCCACACAGATCCAGTAGTACTGACCAGATTCTGGTAATCTTACCATATTCACTTTATGGTCGTACCGCCCCTTCCCTATACAAACTGACAGCCTCCTCTTCTTTCAACTGAAAGCAGGTCTGTAACATACTTAAAATATACTCCTGAGACTGTTTCTGCACCATAGCTTCCTGCACAAATGCTTTCGCGCAATGTATCATGCCTTCTTTTTTACCTTCTTTTTTACCTTCTTTTATTCCCTGCTCCCGTCCTTCTCTCTTCATCCTCGTCAACGCATATTCCATGGTAATCTTCTCTCCTTTCTCCTGCTGTTTCTGTAATTCCCCAAGATTATCTATAAAATCCGTCTCACCTGTCAGCGCATATAATATCCGCATGGTTCCTTCCACATCTGTTATTCTCTGTTTTGTGGGGATATATGCTTTCCCTTCCGCCAGATAATCAGCCACCACTCTCATATCACTTTTGAATCTCTGTCTTATCTCTTTAGGCAGGTGTTTCATCGGATATATGTGCAGACTGATATTATCAATATATTCTCTGGCCATGCTGTGAATCTTTTTCCTGCCGAAAAAGCTATGCAGATCCGTTCCGGGCTTCCATCTTCTATCACCCCAATATAGTACGAGTGTAATCGCCGGATAGGTATCCCCGCCATCATACTGCTGTCTGTAAATCGCTCCCTCATAACCTGCCTTACGGAGTAATATTCTATAGTCAGGTCTGGATTGATTCTCCAAAGTGTACTGCACGGCAATCCTGCCTTCCTTTATTTCATATTTGCTCACATCATTATACTGATTACGCAGCACACCGTTTTTTGCAGCATATAATGATTCTGTAGGTGCCGGACGCAGATTCCTGGCATCTGTCACCTGCTCGCCTTCATAGACAAGAGCATTGATAATATCTGCAAACACCTCCGGACTCCTCTCAAACTGTTTCGCTGCCAGGTCTTTCTGTCCCATATGCCCCTCCTGTGTACAGAGCCATATGGACCTATATTGTACGGACTGCCCTCTGCAAACTCTGCCTGTATATGTGAAATCGTGGCAGAATCTGCCAGAATGTCTGATGTAGGTATGCCCCTACCGATAGATACAGCCGGCATCATAAGTCATGACGACCGGCTGCTTAATTATAGAATATATCTTTTACTGGAATTTGTCAATTAAAATTACATATATAAATATACTAAATTTCGTTTATTGTGTTTCCTGCACAACTTTTCCTTTTCAAAAAGCGCTGTCCTAGAGGTCAAAGGAAACTCTCATCATCTCCTGTACAGAAGTAATCCCTTCCATAACGTACTTGGTAGCACTCATGCGCAGCGTGTTCATTCCCTCCTCCAATGCCTTGCTCTTGATATCCTCAGCCGAACCATTCTTGCTGATGATGTTCTTTAAGGGCTGGCTTACTTCCATAATCTCATAGACGCCAATACGGCCTTTGAAACCTGTACCGTCACATTTGGAACAGCCGCAGGGTTCATAGATTGTCACATCCGCATCCGGTGCAAGCAGCAACAGTTCCAGTTCCTCTGCATCTGCCTTTTTCTTTTTTTTACACTCCGGGCAGAGACGGCGTACCAGTCTCTGGGCGATAACGCCTATGGTAGAATCCGCGATCAGATAAGGCTCTATCCCCATATCAGCCAGTCGGGTAATGGTACTGGCCGCGGAGTTGGTATGCAGGGTCGATACCACCAGGTGGCCTGTGATAGATGCCTGTACGGCAATGGATGCCGTTTCCTGGTCTCTGATCTCACCGATCATAATAATATCCGGGTCCTGTCTGAGAATGGAACGCAATGCAGACGCAAAGGTCAGGTTGGCTTTATTGTTGACCTGTACCTGGTTGATACCGTCAATATTCGCCTCCACAGGATCTTCTACCGTAATAATATTCACATCTTCTTTATTGAGTTCGCTAAGTGCCGTATAAAGGGTCGTAGACTTACCGCTTCCGGTAGGCCCCGTCACCAGTAAAATGCCATGGGGATTCTTTAAAATATGATCAAATTTCTTCAGTTCATCCGGGCGAAGTCCCAGCTGGCTTTTCTCTCTGGTCAATGCGTTCTTGGAAGTCAGACGCATAACTATCTTTTCTCCATAGACAGTGGGCAGGATAGACACACGGATATCAAATTCTTTCCTGTCTACCACCTGTGTGATACGGCCGTCCTGGGGTTTTCTTTTCTCGGAGATATCCATACCGCCGATAATCTTGATACGTGCCACAATGGCCGGAAGCAGTCTGATACTGTAAGTAGCCTTTTCATAAAGAGCGCCGTCAATACGATAGCGGATCCGTACCTGGCGTTCCATGGGTTCGATATGGATATCGGAAGCACGCTGTCTGACCGCCTGATCGATCATGCCTTTTACCAGCTGTACAATCGGAGAATTATTGACATCCTCACTGTACATATCCTCCTGTTCCACCATCTGACTTTCTTTTTCCCTGGTGTATTCTTCCAGTGCAGAGTTCACTTCCGCCTGTCCATAGTAACGGTCAAGTGCCAGCATAACGCTGCCAGTGGTGGCTACCACCGGTTCCACCTGTAGGTTGGTGATAATATTAATATCATCCATGGCCGCAATGTCCATAGGATCCGACATGGCTACCCTGAGTACATTCATATTGTCAGGCGAATATTCAAACGGCAGGGCCTTATGTTTCTTCAGGACACTTGCCGGTACAAGGGAAAGAACATCCTGTTCAATCTCCACATTCTGCAAATCCACCATATCATAATGAAACTGGTTGCTCAGCGCCCTGGCTATGTTCTCCTCTGTGGCGAGACCCTCATCCACCAGGGTTTCCCCCAGCTTACGGCCGCTTCCTTTTTGCAGTTCCAGTCCCTTTTGCAACTCTTCTGCCGTTATGACGCCATTGTTGACAAGTACGTCTCCCAAACGCAGTTTTTTCCTGTTATAGTCCATCTTTGCCTCCCCCACTGTACACTCATTTACATTTATTTTACTCTCTATTTATATAAGGTGCAAGGTTTGATTTTCTTTTGCCTCATCCCGGACATCTGGCAAAATAACTGCCGCCCACCTGTTTTACCTGCCCTTCTGCACAAAGCTGCAATAACTGATGCAGCAATTCGGGAAAGGGCAGATGCCTGTGATAGGCTTCCTTGTATCGTTGCTGTAATACCTCTGCCGGCTGCGGATTCATATCCATAAGAGACAATATATCCTGTTGTTCTTTCGGCAAAAAGGACAGTTCCTGCTGATGCAGCTCTTCCCTGTCAGGATAATCGGCAAGCAGTTCCTGCAGCAGTTCTCCGGGGGTGGATACCAACCCTGCCCCCTGTCTAATCAGCCGATTACATCCCCGGCTCAAAGGATCTGTTCCCCGCCCCGGCAGGGCATAGACTTCCCTGCCCTGTTCCAACGCCATATCCACTGTAATCAGTGTACCGCTCTTGTCTTTGGCCTCAATCACCAGCACTGCATCCGCCATGCCACTGATAATCCGGTTTCTGGGCGGAAAGAGGACTGCCCGAGGGCCGACTCCTGGAGGATATTCAGAACAGATTCCGCCCTGCTTCGTCAAGGCATCATACAGCTCCTTATTTTCCCGGGGATAACAGATGTCAACTCCGCAGCCCAATACTCCCATGGAGTACCCGCCGGCCCGCAGAGCCGCCTGCTGGCTGATCCCGTCAATTCCCCTGGCCATACCGCTGATAACCTGGACGCCGGCCCGGGCCAGTTGTGTCCCGAACTGTCCGGCCATGTACCGGCCATATTCCGTGCAGTCCCTGGCCCCTATAACAGCTACCGTTTTCTGCCCTGCCACAGGTAATCCTCCCATATAATATAAGACATAGGGAGAATCGGGGATACTTTTCAGTTTCTCAGGGAAACCTGCTTCCGCAACTGTCACCATGTCAATACCTCTGTCTCTTATACGCTCATATTCTCCCGGCACATCATATCCTGCCACGCTTTCAATTACATATGTTATTTTATTGTGATAACGTCGGGATACCTTTTCTTCCAGTTCTCCGGAGGACGCCATCTGATAAATCTGCCGTGGTGTACCAATTGTTTCAAGCCCTCTAAGCAGGCCTCTGTTCCCCATACCCACTGCCTGGTACAGCCAGTGCATATAAGCTTTATCCTCTTCTGTCATCCATCTATCCCCCTTCACCAATATTTATGATCCATTCCTCTGTAACAGACAGCCTCCGACAAATGGATTTCCCTGATATCCCTGCTGCCTGCAAGATCTGCAATGGTGCGCGCCACTTTTAGAATCCTGTGGTAGGCTCTGGCGGAAAGCTTCATTGTGACAAACATTTTCTCCATATAACGGCTTTCGTCTGGCCCCAGTTTACAATATTTCTCCACCTCTCCCGCACCCATATCCCCATTGAACTGTATCGCAGTACCGGCAAACCGCAGTTTTTGCCGCTCTCTGGCTGCCATCACCCGTTTCCTGATATCTTCACTGCACTCTCCACGCTCATGATCAACAATATCATGAAATTCCATGGGCATGGCCTCCACACAGATATCCATGCGGTCTAAGACAGGCCCCGATATTCGTCCCAGATAGCGCCTGACCTCATACGGTGTGCAGCGGCAGCGTCCCATATCCGGATAGAACCCGCATGGACAGGGATTCATGGCTCCCACCAGCATAAAATCCGCAGGATAGGTATAGTTGCCGCTGCTTCTGGCAATCTGTACCTTTTTATCCTCCAGAGGCTGTCTCAAAATATCCAATGTTTCTCTCTTAAACTCTGCCAGCTCATCCAGAAAGAGAATTCCTCTGTGGGCCAGACTGATCAGTCCCGGCATGGGAATACGGCCGCCGCCTGCCAGTGCCCGGCCCGTAACTGTGTGATGAGGATTCAGGAAGGGTCTTGTCCTCTTAAGAGATGCCGCTGACTGCAACAGTCCCGAAATGCTGTAGATGGCAGATACTTCCAGACTTTCTTCCATAGAAAGAGGCGGCAGAATCGTAGGCATACGCCTGGCCAGCATCGTCTTGCCGGAACCCGGGGGACCTATGATCAGAAGATGATGAAATCCGGCCGCCGCCACTTCCGCCGCCCGTTTCAGACCTTCCTGGCCACTGATATCTGCGAAATCAAGGTTTTCTTCCATATTCTGTTCTCTTATCGCTTCCAGATCCGACAGCCTGTCATGGCGGACAAGTGGACTCTCTGTCTTATGCCCCAGCAGAAATGAGATGGTATCATCAACATTCTCCATTCCAATGCTTTCTATCTCCTGTATCAAAGCCCCTTCCCAGGCGTTCCCGGCCGGCAGGATACATCTTCTGATACCCTGTCTGGCCGCCTCCTGCACAATCGGCAGGACACCTTTCACCGGTTTCAGTTCTCCGGACAGGCCCAATTCGCCAATCAGCAGCGTATCCTCTACGGTTTCCTGGGGAATCCTGGCGAGTGCTATCATAATGCCAACCGCCACAGGCAGATCGAACATGGTTCCGCTCTTCGGCAGATCCGCAGGTGAGAGATTGACATTGATACACACGGGCGGCAGTTTGACGCCCATATTTTTAAGCGCCACCTTCACCCGCTCTCTGGCCTCCCGCACTTCTGAGCCCGGCAGTCCTACCATCTGAAAGCAGGGAAGTCCCTGGGATACGTCCACCTCCACCTGGATCAGATGACTGTGAATACCATAAACTGCCCCTGATGTAATTGTACTGAGCAAATCTTCTTCCTCCTTTGTTCTTTGAATTATCGTCTCTGAAATCTTCCGGCGATATGCCGTTTATGGAATAAAAGAATATAATAGAATTCAGATAATACTATCATGATAGTTGCGGATACATTTGTCAAGCACAAAAGTAAATTTGCAGAGCAAATTAACTTTGCGAGGACTGCTTCGCAGCCTCGGATGTGTTGGCCCAGGGATGTAGATCCGCTTCGCAGCCTCGGATACACAGCCTCAGACACACGGAGAACGCCCCTCTGGGCGTTCTCTGGTGTGAGACGGAGTTACTTCGTAGCTCCTAGAACTTCTTGGTGTCCCATCCAATGGCGGGACGTCTTTAGCAGTTCTTCTCACACATTTACATCACCTTATTCTGCATCCCATCGGGATCCTGTGCGAACTGGATCGCCATCTCTCTGTCAATCTTTCCCTCGTAGAAAAGCTGTATAATGGCATCGTCCATGGTGATCATTCCCATTTTACGATTGGTCTGCATAACGGTTGCCAGCTGGTGCGACTTCCCTTCACGAATCAGGTTCCTGACCGCATGATTGGCATGCATGACCTCAAAAGCCGCCACACGCCCTTCCCCATCTGATGTGGGAATCAGCTGTTGGGATATAACAGCCTCCAGCACGTTGGCAAACTGTACACGGATCTGCTGCTGCTGATGAGGCGGGAATACGTCAATGACACGGTCCACGGTACTGGCCGCTCCGATCGTATGCAGGGTAGACAGTACCAGGTGACCTGTCTCGGCCGCCGTAACCGCTACGCTGATAGTCTCAAAGTCACGCATCTCACCCACCAGAATCACATCAGGGTCCTCACGAAGCGCAGCTCTTAAAGCATTGGCATAACTCTGGGAATCCAGGCCGATCTCTCTTTGATTGACCATAGCCAGCTTGTGCTGATGCAGATACTCTATCGGATCTTCCAGCGTGATAACATGGGCATCCCGCTTATTATTTATCTTGTCAATAATCGCCGCAAGCGTTGTGGATTTACCGCTTCCGGTAGGTCCTGTCACCAGTATCAGACCCCTTTTGCGCTCATATAGATTGATGACGGATTCCGGCACCCCTAATACCTCGGGAGATGGCACCTGCGTACCCACCAGACGCAGCGCCAGTGCGGCAGACCCCCTCTGCTTGTACACATTGACACGATACCGTCCCAGTTCCGGAATGGAGAAGGACATATCATATTCTCCTCTGTCCTCAAACCGCTCTCTTTGTACATCATTCATGATGGAATAAGCAATCGCCAAAGTATCCTGCGGTGACATTTTCGGATAATCCATAGTGATCAGGTTGCCGTTGACACGCATCTTGGGCGGTATTCCCACCGTGATATGTACGTCCGATGCGCCGGCGTCGCATGCAGTATGCATAATTTCAATAATCGTTGGCATTTCCTCTACCCCTTTTGTATATTAATTTATTTCACAAACTCAGATAAGCGAAGAACTTTGCTACAGAATCGCAATCTCTACATATTCCGGTTCTTCCACCTTAACACCAGATTGTTTTAACAGATTAATGTCCATCACATAACGGTTGTCCAGCGTCTTCATAATATCCTTGATCTCCAGATCCTCATACATCTCCGTATCCGCCAGATCAATAACACTGTTATCACGAAACATCAGTATCATGGGCTGTAAGACATTCTGTTCATTGGCGGAAAGCACAAGCGCCTTTTCTCCGGTATTCAGTTCCACGCTGACGCCCGGTGCCAGAATGTTAATGGACTTAATCAAAGCATCCACCACCCTGCTGTCAAAAATCTGGGGATTGTCCAGAAAATACTTTAAAACCGCCACCTCAGATGTAGGTTCCTTCTCGAATTGTACAGCCGTCATCCTGTCATAAGTCTCCGCCAGCACCAATATCCTTGCGCCATTGCCCATTCTGACAGAAGAGATATCCTCTCCTGTGGTAAGACTTGCAAGTCCTTTATGGGCCTGCACGCAGATACGCTTCACATTAGGCGCAGAAGAGAACGCGGTATCAATCAGATCATAGCCGCCTACTTCTGCCACCTCAATCCTCATCTTCTCCTCCAGCGTGGGATCCTCGCTCTCTATTATATCCATCACTGTCAGTTTGCCGATATCATGAACCAGAGCGGCCTGAACAATCTCCATCTGTTCATCCACTCTTATATTCATAACATGCGTAATCATTGCACAGAGAATTGCCACATTCAAGGAGTGCTTATAAATGTAATCCTCTTTGCTGCGCAGGTTCTGTATAAAGTTAATTTTCTTATCCAGATGTCCGTAATCCTTAATGATATTGGCTGCAATCATCTGTATCCTGTAGACCCGCTTATTCTGCAATATCTTTTCAAGTTCCTCCTGGATCGAGAACACACACATCGTCTGAAAACGTTCAAATTCAAGATCTGCCTGTGTCATGGGAGGCACGGGTTCTGCCGGTTCCAGAATAAAGATACCGATCAACCCGAAATTGCGAATACTTTCGATGCCCTGCCTTGTCAGCTTAGAATTCCTTTCATACAACAGGACGCCGTTTTTATTGTAAATGGGGCGTGCCAGTCTCATTCCCGTCTTCAGATTATCCCTCTTTACAAAACGCATACCCTTGCCTCCTCCCCTCTGTCTTATGTGGCTCCCAGTGCTTCGTATCCTTCTTTGAGCTTTTCCAGTGCCTTCTTCTCTATCCTGGACACATAGCTTCTGGATATCCCGAGCCTGCGGCCGATCTCCCGCTGGGTGATCTCCCGCTCACTGAACAGTCCGTAGCGAAGCATGATAATTGCCTTCTCCCGTTCAGAAAGCCGCTCATGAATCAATCCTGATAGTCTGCGAAGTCTGTCTTCCACTTCCATTCTGTCAATCACATCCACCTGCTCCTGTTCTATGATGTCGAGCAGATTAATCTCGTTTCCCTCCCTGTCCGTACCAATAGGATCATACAAGGATACTTCCCTGGATGTCTTCTTCTTGGCACGAAGCAGCATCAAAAGTTCATTGTCTATACAACGAGATGCATAAGTACTCAATTTCCCCTTCCCTGCGTCGAAAGAATCTATCGCCTTGATAAGACCTATGGTTCCAATGGAGATCAGATCCTCCATATCCTCGTCTACATTCTGATATTTCTTGGCAATATGCGCCACCAGACGCAGGTTGTGTTCCACCAGGATCTCCTTGGCTTCCTTTCGCTCTTCTTCGCTGCCTGTTTCAAGCCGCCTTAAATACACGGCTTCTTCCTTCGCAGTTAATGGCTGGCTAAATGTTTTCAAAAGAAGCCCCCAAAGTCCATTTACTCTATTCTATGACCCGGTGGCATCCGAAGTGCCTTTCCATCTTTGGAAAATCAATCCTGTGCTTTATATTATACAAAAACGTAGTGTATAATTCAATATAGCGGCGGTCATTTTTATCGAAAAAAAGTATACCTTCCGCACCGCACATAATCGGGGCGGCACCTAATCCAGAAGGAATCCGGCCATCACATAATTACTTACATCTATCCCCCTATCCGACAGCTTTATATATCCATCTTCCCTTAGCAGCAATCCCTGGGACATCATTTTATCCAGCACTGCCCCATAGACCGCCTCCATATCCTGCCCGAATTTGTCATGAAATCCCCGGCAGTTCACCCCGCACATCATGCGCAGTCCCAGAAACATATATTCTTCCATCTGTTCTTTTGCCCCGAGGACCTGTCTTTCTTTCACTCCCTGCTTCCCGCCGTTTTTCTGCCAGGATGCCAAATCCATACAGTCTCTGCCTGCTTCCGGGCTTTCCTGCATATTCTCTACATACGCCCTGTATTCTTCCATCGTTTCCGGTATGCGCCACCTGACATCACATACCATGGAGGAGGCTCCCAGCCCAAATCCCGCATAATCCCCTCGCTGCCAGTACACCTGATTATGACGGCACGCATACCCTTCCCTGGCATAGTTGGATATCTCATATCGGTGATACCCCTGCTCTTCCAGATATTCTCTGGTCATCTGGTACATTTCCCGGTCTTCTTCCTCTGTAGGGAAACAGTATTGTTCCTTTCTGTCATATAAGGGTGTCCCCTCTTCCAGAATCAGACTGTAAGCGGAGATATGTTCCGGCGAAAGAGCCGTCACCCGTTCCAGGGTTTCCCGGTAAGACGCTATGCTCTGCCCCGGCAACGCCGCCATCAGATCAATATTAATGTTCTGAAACCCAGCAGCTCTGGCCATCCTGTAAGTTTCCAGAAAGGTCTTATAATCATGAATCCTGCCAATCCGTTCCAGTTCCTCATCCTGCGTGGATTGCAGTCCGATGCTGAGACGATTAATACCACATGTTATATAATCTATGAATTTCTCCGCCGTCACCGTACCCGGATTACACTCCACGGTAATCTCCGCCCCCTCTGTCATCCGATAATATTCCCTGACCGTTTCCAGAATACGCCCTACAGCCTCTGCCGGAAGTATAGAAGGCGTACCGCCGCCCAAAAAAACAGAGATCACCCTGTGATCCCTATAAAATACCGACTGTTCTTTTATCTCCCGGAGTAATAGGTTTACATAACTTTTTATTTCTGCCGCAGACGCAGAAAAAGACAGGAAATCACAGTAGAGACATTTCCTGGCACAGAAAGGAATGTGTATATAGATACTTAAGTCTCTCATCCGTAACGCCTGCCTTATCTTAAGTCTAACGCCTATTTATCATCCAGTTTGAGCACGCTCATAAAGGCACTCTGCGGGATTTCCACGTTACCCACCTGGCGCATCCGTTTCTTACCTTCTTTCTGTTTCTCCAGAAGTTTCTTCTTTCTGGTGATATCGCCGCCATAGCACTTGGCCAGGACATCCTTTCTCATGGCCTTAACGGTCTCTCTGGCTATAATCTTGCCGCCCACCGCCGCCTGGATAGGTATCTCGAAAAGGTGTCTGGGTATCTCATCCTTTAACTTCTCACACATCTTCCGGCCCCGCTCATAGGCACTGTCTGCATGGACAATAAAGGACAGGGCGTCCACCTCGTCATGATTGATCAGAATATCCAGCTTGACCAGTTTCGACTGCTCATAACCTTTCAGCTCATAGTCAAAGGATGCATATCCTCTGGAGCGGGATTTCAAGGCATCGAAAAAGTCATATATGATCTCATTCAAGGGCAGCTCGTATTTTAACAGCGCCCTGGTGGATTCAATATACTCCGTACTGATATAACGCCCTCTTCTTTCCTGACAAAGCTGCATAATGGGACCGATAAACTCCGTCGTCACCATGATCTCCGCACTCACCACCGGTTCCTCCATATAGTCGATCTCCGAGGGATCCGGCAGGTTGGAGGGGTTGGTCAGTTCAATCATTTCGCCACTGGTCTTGTACACTCTATAAATAACACCTGGTGCAGTTGTCACCAGATCCAGATTATATTCCCGTTCCAGACGCTCCTGTATAATCTCCAGATGCAAAAGTCCCAGAAAACCGCAGCGGAATCCAAACCCCAGGGCAATGGAGGTCTCCGGCTCGTAATTAAGAGAGGCATCGTTTAGTTTTAACTTTTCCAGGGCATCCCGCAGATCCGGATACTTGGCACCGTCCGCCGGATACATGCCGCAATAAACCATGGAATTAACTTTCTTATAGCCCGGAAGAGGCTCTGCGCAGGGATTGTCCAGATCCGTCACCGTATCTCCCACGGCGGTATCCTTTACATTCTTGATGGAAGCCGTCAGGTATCCCACCATACCGGCGCTTAATTCCTCACAGGGAATAAACTGCCCGGCGCCAAAATATCCCACTTCCACTACTTCAGCCGTAGCTCCTGTCGCCATCATCTTAATGGATGTTCCTTTGCGTACCCTACCCTCCTTGATCCGGCAGAACACAATCACCCCTTTATAGGAATCATACACCGAGTCAAAAATCAATGCCTGCAAAGGCTTGTCCGGACTTCCCTGGGGCGCAGGGACCTTGTGTACCACAGCCTCCAGAACCTCCTCGATACCAATGCCGTTCTTCGCCGAGATCAAAGGGGCATCCTGGGCTTCTATGCCGATCACATCCTCAATCTCGTTCTTCACCCGCTCCGGCTCTGCGCTGGGCAGATCTATCTTATTGATTACCGGAAATACATCCAGGTCATGATCCAGGGCCAGATAAACATTGGCCAGCGTCTGCGCCTCGATTCCCTGGGCAGCATCCACCACCAGGATGGCCCCGTCACAGGCAGCCAGACTGCGGCTCACTTCATAGTTAAAATCCACATGGCCGGGCGTATCAATCAGGTTAAAGATATATTCGTTGCCATCTTTGGCCTGATAGACGATGCGTACCGTCTGGGCTTTAATGGTAATACCCCGTTCCCGTTCCAGATCCATATTATCAAGCACCTGGGCCTGCATCTCCCTGCTGGTCAAAAGTCCTGTCTTCTCTATAATCCTGTCCGCCAAGGTGGACTTGCCATGGTCTATATGGGCAATAATACAAAAATTCCTGATTCTGCTCTGATCTACGGCTTCCATATACTTCCTCCTGCAATTACTCTCATATGGGGAAAGTATATCAAATCCTATAAAAGATGTCCACTCTCATCTCTCCGGTTCTTGCCCGCTCAAAACCAGGTGCAGCACATGAGCCAATGGCTCACAGGCGTTATGTATTTCCTCTTCCGTATTATTCTGGGCTCCCAGCTCAATTAAGAGTGTTTTGGGGCACAGGTGCATATTATACCGGTAGGCTTTCAGATAGATTCTGCGCGCGATCCCCGGATAATACTCATTACAGGCTGTCTGCATCTGAAAGGAAAATGCCAGATTATCCTGTAGATAAGGATTCTCCAGGTATGAGATATCCCCCTTCATGGTACGGCTTAACCCGTTAAAAAACATGAACTGCGCAGTGGGTCTGCCTTGCAGATCCATAACCAGGCGGCGGCTTGCAGGCATCGCATCCCTGTGCAGATCGATCACCACCTCAATGGACGGATTCTCCGCAAGAAGTTTCTCGATCTCCGGCAGAGAATTGCTGTAGGCATAATCCCTGTCCGCATCATAGCAGACCGTATGGTGTATCACATTATAGCCGTACTGTTCCCGTAAGATCGACGCCAGATACTCGCCCGCACCCAAAATACCACTGTTCTCATCCCCCGGCACGGAATCCGCAAAAGCCTCCTGGGAATGGGTGTGATAAATCAGAATCTGCGGTTTGTCCGCACTTCCCTGTATACGCATGTCCTTAGCCAGCAGTTCCTTCGCCTGCAAGAGCTCATCCCCTGCACGTGTAGTACTGTCCACCGCATAAAAAGCCTTGATGAGTTCGTCATAGTCAGCAAGCCCCTCCCATTGATACCGAAAACTTTTCTCCTCCACCGGTTGGAAGAATATGGGATTGTCTGCTTCCTCCTCTTTCCCAGCCTCCTGGGACTGACCTTCTAAATAACGTTCGTTTTCTTTTAACAATTCCTTCTCCATACTCTGTTCCAGATGCATGGCATCCTCGCCATACTCCAGGCCGCCTTCCTTAATCGCCTTACGGTCCTCATCACTGCCCTCCAGCACAAGCAGTCTGGCATAATCACTTTCCGTCACATTCTCCTGTTCCTCTTCCGCTTCCAGATAAAAGAGAAATACCGGATATTCCAAAAGCACCCCTTTGGTCAGCAGATCTCCCTGGAAGCTGCCGCCACCGTCCTCATTCATCCTGCGGATTGCAGGAAGATACGGCTCCATCACCAAATCCTCTGCCCACTCCAACAGCGGCCCTTGTCCTGTCTTTTGTTTATCTTCCTCCTTAACCCACTCTTTTAATATAAAGAAAAAAGATATAATAACAATCGTGATTAAAATTATTCTGGGAATATTCTTTTTCATGTCCATACTAAGATATATGCAGCAGGAACATGACTTCATGCCACCACGCTAGAAGATCAGCGCCTTGTTGATTCCGTCACAGAGAATGTGGCTGATCTGTTGAATCTGCTGATCCACATCTTTGGTTGTCACATACATATTATTTAACTCTTTCAGGGTTGCCGGCCTCTCACCCATGGCATCTCCCACGATTGTGGCTGCATCCACCACGGTAGGTACTCCCAGTGCCAGCACCGGTACATTGAGGGTTTCCTGGGTAATGGCATTTCTGTGGTTGCCCACACCGGATCCCGGATGAATCCCCGTATTGGTAATCTGTATGGTACGGTTCAACCGCTTCGTGGAACGGGCCGCCAGTGCATCAATCACAATCACTACATCCGGCTTGGTCTCTCCGATTACACCCTTAATAATCTCGGCCGACTCCATGCCTGTCTTGGCCATGACCCCCGGCACCAGACTGCTTACCAGATGCATCTTGGAACGGTTGTACGCCACCTTTCCATACTCTTTGACAATATGTCTGTTGACAAAGAGATTATCTGCCACATTGGGGCCAAGAGAATCCGCTGTCACTTCTCTATTTCCGAGTCCCACCACCAGAATAGACTGTTCCCTGTCCGGATCCGGTAAAATATTGCGGATCTGACTGGCCAGAATCTCTGAAATCTCCTGATGATAGTCTTCCTCCGGTTCCGTCATGGCCGGCGCTTCCAGCGTAATATAGGTTCCCATCGGTTTGCCCAGTGCCTTGGCACCGTTCTTGGTCTCGATGAGAACCCTGGTAATATGCACATCCGCTTCCTCGTCATACTCCTCTTCCACTATGACTCCATGTAATTCGGATTCCTTCTCTCCAATCCCTTCTCTGGCTTCCAACGCCAAGTCCGTCCTGACATTTGACCAGCTGTCCATATCCTGCTCCTTCCTTCCCGCGCTTTCCATAAAGTTGCTGTTTGCAGCATCTTATGTTATATTTATATGCGTATTCTTTTTACTTGCCTATTTTCTTTTCTATTTTTTGCAAAAATAAACAAAATATGTATTGACATCACCATTCCCATAAACTAATATAATATACGTGTGTTTCCATTAAAACGTCCGTGTCCGGCTTTAATGAGACACGTGTCAATACATTCAGTCATCCTTGACAGAAGGAGCATAGGAGGTGTAATTATGGCTAATATCAAATCTGCAAAGAAGAGGATTCTGGTAAACAAGACCAAAGCGGACAGAAACAAAGCGATCAAGTCCGGTGTCAAGACAGCGATTAAAAAAGTCAACGCTGCCATTGAGGCAAATGATAAAGAAGCTGCAAAGAGCGCACTGCTTGCTGCTACTTCCGCTATTGACAAGGCTACAAAGAAGGGTGTTTACCACAAAAATACATCCGCAAGGAAGGTATCCCGTCTTGCAATTGCCGTTAATAAAATGGCGTAAAAATTATCTCTTCGAGATCCGCTTTGCGGACTCGGATAAAATCGAAAATGTCAACAAAAAACAACCCATACCGTCATGTGGGTTGTTTTTTAATGTTGTTTCCCGAGGCCGCGGAGCGGATCTCGTAATCGAGCTTGCTCGATTTTATCAGCGGCTGTGTCCGCCGCCGCCATGATGGCCGCCACCACCACCGCCGCCGCTTCCGCCACTGCCGCCGCTGCTCCTCTGAATCTTGCGCTGTGTTACCGTTTTCCGGATGAATCTGTCTTTGCGCACCTGGAAAACAGGCTTGCCACCAGCCACATAGGTAACCGCTGTAGTCGTCTTCTTTCCTCTCTTAGACCGCCAGTTACATGCAGTAAAAATAACAGCCGATACAATTCCCACAAGCCAGGGAATATAACCCGGCACATACAAACTAAATACATTCACGCCCAGCATATCGTGATAAAAATCATTGATATAGGTCTTATATGCACGATATGGATCCTTCTCCACATAACGATACACATTATCAAGAATATGATCTATCTGCGCCGCTGAATAAGCTTCCTTCGCCTTGCCGGTGGTACATAACCAGGTATAGATACTGCCGTCATCTTCCCGGAACCAGTTGTCCACAAGTACCACGCCATCCCCGTCCGGCCTGTCATAACCGAATCCATTCTCTTCCCAGAACTGCTCTGCATAAACTCTCACGAATTCGCTATACCTGACGCCCGGCTCGATTCCTCTGGCATATTCCTTTAATGATTCATTTAAAGTAATCAGTACAATATCACATCCGGTCTGTTTCTCCCTCTTTGCGATCAGCTCCTCAAGCTTCTTCTCCTGTTTCTCCGTCAGCACATCGCCATGATCAAAGACTCTCTGCTCTGTAGTACACTCTTTGTTCGTTCTCTGGTAATTGGCTACCCTGGCAATGCCCCAGTGTCCCACATTTAATAGTGCTACAATAATTCCCAGTACTGCCAGAATGATATAAATCCATTTAAAATAACGAAAATATTCTCTCATAGCTCCCCCTCTATAAAATCTCCAATGCCCACACTAACATATAACAAGCTGCCGTCACTGCTGCAAACACAGAGGCCGCATAAGAGAGCACTTTCGCCTTGGATACCGGTGTGGTGCCAATCACCTTTCCGGTCTGGCCGTTGACATGATATTGATAGGTCTGCCCCTTGTAATGATACAGATACTGCCATACCGGCATCAGCGCATAATTCACGCCATTTCTGGAAAGATGCAGATCATTTCTTAAGGGTCTTATGGTATTATATTCTCCCAGAGAAGTCTGCATCATCTCGTGGGAGGCATTTCGAGCCTTCACCTGGGCTCTGCCTTCCAGCTCCGGCGCACTCTGGTTATAAATCTCACCATAAAATCCTGACATATATTTCGGGTCAAACGCTTCCAATTGCCGATAATCATATGGTTCCATCAGATCCATAATCCCGTCATCCATGGCATAAGAGGCATCTACCGGAATCTTATCAAAATCCACCTCCATTTTACGGATCACTTCATAATAAGAAGTCTCTGTATACTCGGTATTCCCGCTGGTCCAGCTTCTGACCTTGATTCCCTCCCCTACATAATCATAGTCTGCGTTATAATCATAAAGCCAGAAAGGCACATAAATACCTTCCATTTTTTCCAGGCTCTTGGCAGACATAAAATCAGAAGGCGTAAATAATCTGTTGGAAAATTCCCATTCCAGAGAGCCGACGGCCGCCTCTTTACATATGCGGAAAGGAAGTATCATATGCGGTTCATACATCCCTTCTACCCGCTCATTTAACACCAGATAACTGCCGCAATGTTCACACCGGCAGGCTGATGTATAATCTTTGACTGCAATGGGTGCACCGCAATTAATGCACTGCGTCATGGAACTGTTATCAATCCTGTCCTCGCTGTTCTTCCCGTCACAATGGGGACAGTACATAACCCCCTTATTGGGCTCATACACCACATTGCCGCCACAGTTTTTACATTTGTATAACATCTCATTCCCCCTGATCGTCCTTCACGGCATCCATATGCTGCAAAGAATATTTACCTTTTCCTATCTTATCAGATATCCGCCTAAAATAATACCCTTCTTTTGTACCACTTCTACTGCCTGCGTGTTCTTCCCTTTCTATAAATCGTCAGCACACAGATTCCAATAAAAAGAAGTGTCACTGCCACACACAGCAGGCCGGCCAGACTGCTGTCTGCCCCGAATATCAGCCCAAAAGCCTCCCGCATACTGGCCACGCCAAAGAAGGCAAAAATGACGAAGGAAAGGTTATTTAATATTCCCGCCGGCATCTTGCTCTTTAGCACCACTCCCACTATCAGACCGATCAGATCAGCCAGAATCAGACCAAGCGTACATCCCAGGAATACATAACATGCATTATTAAAACTGTGATTTGTGTAGGCTGCCGCCAGCGTAATCGCTGACAACTGGGTTTTATCTCCCAATTCCCCGATAAAAAAGGATATGAAAATGCCAATCACGGGCCCGAAACGATGTTTTACCTCTTTCTCATCCTCTGTTTCCGCCTCTCCTTTGACGGTGCTGTAGGCAAACCAGAAGAAAGCAAGAGCTGCCGCCATCTTGATCACGCGCATATCCAGATAACTGCCAAGCGCTACGCCCACCCCCACAGCCAGAAGATTCAGAACAGCCGTAGCAAGCCAGGTACCTGTCAGAATATGGGGAATCTTATATTTCCCCGCCATCGCCACCAAAAGCAACTGGGTTTTATCCCCCATTTCCGCTATAAATATCGTTGCAAGCACTGTCAGAAAAATAATCATGTTACCTCTCTCCTATCTTTTGTCTTTGGTCATGTTCCTGCGTGTTTTACACGCAAACTGAAAAGGGACAGATACTATACGGTATCTATCCCCTGTAATTCCATCCAAGACACACGTACAGCACTTTGCCACACATGAGTCTCATCAATTAAGATATACCAGATATCAGCCGGATTGCGGCCTTCATCAGTATGTTGGCATATCGCGCCCGTATTTCCGGCGCCGACTACTCCCTCATATATTATACTATTCTATTATATTGAGTTGGGAATCCAACGTCAACACATAAAGTAAAGTTCTTCTATTCCCGTCCGTCCCAGCAATACGTACACAGCTTACACCGGTCAATGCCCACAGATGAAATCATGTCATCCAGACGGTGATAGCGCAGCGATGTAAAGTTCAGTTTCTCTCCGATCTTCTTAAGCATTTCCCTGTATTCGGAACTCTCCGGATCCGCATAGACAGAAAGATTCGGATATTTGTTATCTCCCTCCAGTTCCTTGATCACCCGGCGGGCAATCAGCTCCATCTCCGAGGTGGAACGGGAGAAGTTCAAATATTTGCACCCAAAAAGAAGCGGCGGACACGCGGGCCGGATATGTACCTCCTTTGCTCCGCTCTGATACAGAAACTCTGTTGTCTCCCGAAGCTGTGTTCCCCGCACAATGGAATCATCAATCAGAAGCAGAGAACGGTTTTTGATCAGATCATGTACCGGAATCAGCTTCATTTTGGCAATCAGATCACGCTTACTCTGGATTGTAGGCATAAAAGATCTGGGCCAGGTAGGTGTATATTTGATAAAAGGTCTGGAAAAGGGAATCCCCGATTCATTGGCATACCCAATCGCATGAGCCGTTCCGGAGTCCGGTACTCCCGCCACGATATCCGGCTTCACATCATCCCGTTTGGCCAGCATGGCTCCACAGCGATAACGCATCTCCTCCACACTGACTCCCTCATAGGAAGAGGTGGGATAGCCATAGTAAATCCAGAGGAAGGTACAGATTTTCATATCCTTCCCCGGTGCCACCAGGGTTTTCACCCCTTCCGGTGTCACCACAACGATTTCTCCCGGGCCCAATTCCCGCTCCGGTGTATAACCCAGATTCAGATATGCGAAGCTTTCAAAAGAAATACAACAGGCATTATCTTTCTTGCCAATGGTCACCGGTGTACGACCATACCGGTCTCTCGCCGCATAGATTCCTTTTGCCGTCATAATCAGCAGGGTCATGGAACCGTCAATCAATTCCTGGGCATACTGTATGCCTTCGATCAGATTGTCTTTTTGATTAATAACAGCTGCTACCAATTCTGTGGCATTGATATCCCCGCCGCTCATCTCCAGGAAATGTCCTCTGCCGTTCTTAAAAATCTCCGCCACAATCTCATCTTTATTATTGATTTTGCCCACCGTAGTAATGGCATAGGTTCCATGATGAGAACGGATAATCAACGGCTGGGGCTCGTAATCGGAGATACACCCTATCCCCAGCGTACCATGCATTTTGTTGACATCTTTATCAAATTTGGTACGAAAAGGCGTATTCTCAATATTGTGAATCGCCCGGTCAAATCCCTCTTCTTTGCTGTAAAGCGCCATGCCTGCCCGTCTGGTCCCCAGATGGGAATGATAATCCGTCCCAAAAAACAGATCAAATATACAATTCTCCTTTGATGCCACTCCAAAAAAACCGCCCATGATGTCCTCCTGTTTCTTATGATTGTCTGCCTGTCATCGATGCTTTATATAAATCTCACAGCCGCACCGGCCGCGCTCCTTGACCCTGCGGAGTACTTCCTCCGCACGCCGGTACAGACACTTAAAATCTTCGCCTGCCTCACCGACTGCTGCCCCGGCGCTCAGCGTAACAGCTGGTATTTCCTCCTCCATATGCATCAGAAGGTCATTCAGATGTGCAATCCTTCTGCGGATACCTCCCACATTCTCCGCCGAAAGTCCTCCGATCCAGAGCGCAAATTCATCTTCCTCCACCCTGCCGATGCCGTCACAGCTTCTGAAGTTCTCCTGTAGCATAACGGCTACACTTTTTAAAACCCGGTCTCCTGTATCATGGCCAAATCGTTCATTGATTTCCTGCATCCGATCCACATCCAGAATCAGAAGACACCCCTGGGCACCCTCTTTTTCAAGCGCCTTATCTACCATCTTCTTAAAATATTTCCCTGCCGCCACTCCGGTAAGGCTGTCACACTCTTTGCCACTGTATACCTGGTCTGAGCGACTTTCTTTTCCATCATACTGCGTATCCTGTGACCTCCCATGGCGCCACAGTATATTTCTCATTGCATGTCCTCCTCCCAAACCGGATTATATCCTTTTTCATTATTTATCATACCAGACTCCCTTATTGAAAGCAATAACTCTCCTCTTTTGACAGGATGTCCCTTGTATTTCCCTTTTCCATACGATATCATATACCTTACAGTATCAGTACGGTTTATTGATTAAAAGGACAAGGAGGGCATACATGAAAGACAAACTTCTCACCATCGGCCAGTTTGCCGCCATGCACGGCATCAACAAAAAAACACTGATGTGGTACGATGAAATCGGTCTCTTCAAACCGGCTGTCATCAATCCGGAAAACGGATATCGCTGTTATAACTATTACCAAAGCCCCATTCTGGAGACAATCCTTTTGCTGCGCGAATTAGATGTCTCTATCAGCGAAATCCAGAATTTCATGCAAAACCGTTCCGCCGCCAGCCTGAAAGACCTTTTAGCTGTCAAGATTGCCGATCTGGACCGCAATATTACCCATTTGCAGGCAGTGCGGGAAACCTTGTGCACCCATCATCAGAATATGGTCACTCTGCTGACTATGGATTTATCAAAGATTGATATTATCGAGAAGAAAGAACGCTGTCTGGTCACCGTAGATATAGACAAGGATACCTCCTTTGAACAGGAAGTGGAAATGATCACCGCCGAAACCATAAAATATCAGCTTGGCCGGCTCCATCAGGCATCCTACGGCTCCATGATTTCGGTTGCCAGTCTGCAAAGTGGTAATTATGACGATTATTCCAGACTTTTTATCGAAATTCCCTTCCTGCCATCCAAAGAAGGGCTTCATATCCAGCCCGGCGGGAAATACCTCAGGGCTTTTCACAAGGGAGACTGGGACAGGATGCCCCTGCGTTACCAGGCAATCCTTGATTACGCGGCAAGACAGGGGCTGGTATTATCCGGTTATGCTTATGAAATGGGCATTAATGAAAATGTCATCGACCAGATTAATGACTATATCGTGCAGATAGAAATACCAATACTTGCATACTAACTGCTATTGTGCTAAACTGATGACAAGAGTAATTATCTGTTTTATAAAAGGAGGGAGATTCCCATGTCATTCAGAAAACTGTTCCGCACCACCGCGGCAGTCATGCTGATATCCGTCCTCTTTGTTACCCCGGTCTCTGCTCACGGACATCATCACAGGCAGACAGTACCGGCAACCGATACCAGCTGCCCGGTCTGCACCGTGGAAGGCTGCACTGAGGAAGGGCGTCATACCCATGACGGTTGCGATTACTGCGGTTATGACCATGCAGACGGTTACTGCGATGGTACCTGCGCGGCTGTCGATACGACGACTACCCGAAGCAGGCGGGGCGGACATCATGGATGTCACCGCTAATAACAGAAAATCAAAGACAAAATAGGCAGTGCATGATATTTGTCCATGCACTGCCTATTTTTTATTGATTTGTTATGCACACCGTGCTATACTACTTCTCTTGAGTATGACAAATCTTATAACTTCCTATAAAATATTATGAATTTGTATTATTTTGGAGGACATCCCATATGAAACTTCTGGTAAATCAAAAACTTGCAACACGCATCAGCATTATTACCACAGTAATCACATTAACAGGTATGTTATTATTATGGGGCATTGTATCCAATAACGTTGCTTCCATCGTTAAAAACGATATTACCAATCAGATGACGGATGCTGTGGAGTCCAGAGCCTCTATCATTAACGACTATGTTACTTCGGCGGAGGAATATATGACCGCTTTTGCTCTGGGAAGCGAAGTCCGCGATCTTCTTTTGAAGGATTGTATGTGGCTACGCCAGTTGATGGATGTCCTGCTGGGATTGGAAATGAAGGGTCTTCCCAACAGCGAATATGTATTTTTGAACGTAGATACGGGTGTCTATCTTTATCATCAGGATGAATCCCTGTTAAATACACAGACCACCCACGACCTCTGTGACTGTCTGCGCAAGACCTTTGAGGATATTGGCCGCATCCTGGGAGAAATGGCTGATGGCAATATGGCGGTAGATGTCACCAAAAACGAAGCCTATTATATCGGTGACTTTAAGATCCTGTCTGAAAGTCTGATTACAATCCGCACCAAACTCATGAATCTGATGCGTGATATTTCCCGTGTGGCAAGCCAGGTAGACGCCAGCGCATACCAGGTATCCGCCGGCGTACAGACACTTTCCCAGGGAACCATGGAACAGTCGGCCTCCGTCGCCGGACTCGTATCCCATGTAACGGAACTCTCCTCACAGATCAGCGACAGTGCAGTCCGCTGCGGCAACGCCAGCGAACTGGTAGATAAAGCCAACGGTTATGCCGATGAGGTTCGCGGTCTTGCCTCCAAATCCAGCCAGGCAAATATCTTAAAGAACCTGATCGGACAGTTCCGGATTGAATAAAGCAGCGATATGGCTGACGTTTTCCGTATGGACAAATTTGTTTCTTATATGGAAATCTACTGATTCATCGAAAAGCAGAACTTTTGTTCTGCTTTTCTTGCCTTGTCTCTCCTGACATTTGCTGATACTCCCTTGGGCTGATACCAACATATTTTTTAAATACTTTACAAAAATACTTTACATCTTCATATCCATGTTCATGTGCCACTTCATAAACCTTACAATTACCGGATTTTAACATGTTTTTTGCCGATTCAATCCTCTTTTGTGTATAATATGTGGTAAACTTCACTCCAAGCTCTTTGACAAACAATGAGCTTAGATACTCCGGCGTTACATTGACTCTCCTTGCCAGCTCCTCTAAATTGAGTTCTGTTTTATATTCCTGATCTACAATTTTGATTACCTTACGAATCAGCGGATGTGCATTTTGACTCGTATGATCAATGTATATTTTATACTGAAAAATAATATTATTCATAATCGCTATATAATGCTGTGCAAAGAGCAGTTCATTTATCCATTCCAGAACTTTAAGGTTGCTTACATTCTCATATAAACCGTAGCTGGTCTTACGAATCACGTACAAGACAGAAATCGTCAAACTAATCATCGCTTCTCTGATATCGATATAGGCATACTCTTTGGCATACAGATATTCAACAAACTCTTCCAGTTCCGTCAGATTTTCAAACTGTCTGAATTCTATTTTGTAAAGCAGTCTTTGTTCTATCTCATTTGGATAAACCAAGGTATGGCAATGTAGATTACGAATCTTCTCTGCATCAATCAAAGCAGGGGCTTTCATAGACAGATTCCAATTAGAATAGTCTATCTATCTGCATAGAAAGCTCCATTTCCCTTTTTAATTTCTAATATTCCAATATTATTAGTTTGGTTTGAAGAGTTATAAGGGATTTCTGTCTTTGAAGCATTAGATAATTTCACAACAGCATAGGAACCTATATGACTACACGAAGAACCATATATTTGAAATTTTATAATGCTGCCTTTAGGTAGATAAGCATTCATAAATAATGGTACTTGTTCCTCATTAATAGAACCCCAATTTTTATAATCATCAATTGTAATAATTGGCTTATATTTTTCAGGATTGGCATATGCATCTTTTAAAATGTTGGAAATAATATTTTCATATCCATAATTCTGACTCCAGTAATGGTTATTTTCATCCTTTTTTGTTAAAGAAGTATAGGAATTTCCAACAATTGTTTTTACATATTCCAAAGTTCCTTCTTCTATATTTATTGCCTTAGGAAAGTTATATAGCAAAAATTTTGTTTCAGTGATTTCTTCTTTTGAGAATTCAATATCTTCAGATAAAATGTTAGAATCCACCTCAAAATTTAAAGAATCTGTTTCAGCAATTTCCTCAAATTCAATGGAAACAGCATTTGTAAAAACAGTTCCAACTAATAAAGAACATCCAAGTAAAACAGATAAAATTCTTTTTTTCATTTCGCCATCTTTCTAAAAATACCACAAGAAAATTATGAGTAATAATTTCTGCGATATAAGTTTGCCATAATCAAATTAGTGGTACCCCCCCCCCGAAAAATTTGCACTTTTTTGTGTTTAATCGAAATAAGTCATCTATTATCTGCAAAAAGGAAAAATTTTCAAGAAGTGACAAATTTCGCTTTCCATGCTATAATATGTAAAAACGGAGAGGTGTAATTTGACAAACGAAGAAAGACAACTATTAGGAAAAGCACAACGAATCAATGCATGGGATTCAAAAAAGCTGTATTATTGTGTTGGGAAAAGGCATCAGCGAAGCTGGACTGTCAAAAGAGGCGAAGTATTTTTTGTTGATTTGGGAGAGAATGTCGGAAGTGAAGAGAACAAAATACGTCCTGTTGTCATCATACAGTCCAATTCTTATAATATTTCCTCTCCAGTATTTACCTGCGCCATTATATCAACAAGCCCTGCAACAATACCAGATATCCAGATTCCTATTACTGGTACTTATACCTACACTGATCCAAACGGAAAATCTGCAACCCTTTCAGGGACAATAGACTTGGGGCAAATTAAAACAATCGGCAAAGAGCGAATTATCTCTGCCAAAATATGTAAACTCTCTGCCGAAATGTCAGAATTGGATACAAAATTGCTGAATATTTTAGGTTTATCTTACATTGTAAAGAAAAAAGATAATGTCATCAGTTCTTTAAGCGGAAAAATTGATTACCTGAAAAAACAACTGAAAGACAAGGCATAAAACAGTTGACATTGCATATAGTATAGTGGTACACTTGATTTAGTTAAAGGTACAGTTATGAATGGCTTGGCGGTCATTCGGATTTTTTTATCAGTTATAATGGGCTTGGCGGCTCATTGGAAACTCCCATCTTAATGATGGGAGTATTTTTTATGCACTGACATAGCTTACGGGCACATTCATAATTTCTGAACAGAGTTCCTTCCCTGCTATATCACTATCTGAATAACTGTTTGTTGTAACTTCGATTCCAGATTCAACGCCTTGCATATTTATATATGTAAAATCTATTGCCGATAACTGCTGTTCCCTTAACATCTCCATATATTCATCATATCTCTCTAACTCCCCTTGATCTCGGAGGTGTTCAATTGCTTCTTTCATTTGGTCTCTTATTTCCCACTCTGGTTTGATTGTATCAATTTCCCTCTCTTGCAGAGAACAAATTGTTTCAGCCACCTTGCAGTTATGCTTGATTGCTGCTGGCGATTGCGTTCTGTTTATTCCATACTTTTTGTTTATAAACTGCTTTCCCTTGTTGGTAAAACAGTAGCTTTTACAGCTTTCCACTTCTCTATGTTTTGGATTCACATAGCTTATTTCTTTTATCAGATGGTCTTTGACCATATTTTTAAGCCTTGTATCCGAAATATTAATCTTGTTTGCATCTATACCCCTGATATTTCCAGCGGTAGCAAGTACCTTGAAGAATCTCTCATCCTTCGGATAAAATTTCTTAATGTGCATAAAATCATCCCTTTCGTTTCTGCCATTTTAGATAAAAATATTCTCTTCTAATCGTTGTTGGTATTCAGTAAGAAAATATTTTTAATGTCATTCTTACGGACTTGTGCTATATTATTACTATCATTTCCTTCTTGCTTTCAGGATTGAAAAGATAATCAATAGGGAAGCTCCCTCACAATTAAGAGGTATTTATGACAAAACAGAAAATCTTACAAGAACTTCATGGTATCAATACAGATGCTGCAAATTACATATACACCGAAAATTATGCTGACCTAAATTCACTCGTTAATACAATATATAAGATAGGTCTTAATAAGGAAGAGTGCTTTTATGATGTCTTGAGAGCCTTTAGGTTGGCAAATATGCCGTTTTCTATTGCAGGCTACAATTATCTATGTGAAGACCTGAGAGACGAAATTTGGGGCAAATATGAGCCTCTTATCCATGACCTTGTTATCCACAATATGAGCCTTGATGAATTTCTTTCTGTTTATGGTTACGACAATGAATATGATGCCTTGAATGCTTCCGACAATAAAAGAAAAATATATATCAACACCATTAAAAAGAGAATTGAACTTATTGAGGATTATACAAAGAAATACAATAATCTCGTTAAACTGTATGATACTGCCAATGTAACACAGATTCACAGTTCTACTTCTAACACAGATGCCTTACAGAACAGTTTTACAAATGCAGTAGTAGAACTTGTTAAAGCAAGAGAGAAATTCTATTACTATATCAATTATGATCTTGTAGGATATGATACAGAAGATTTGAATAAAACCTTAAAACAACAAAAAACAAATAAAGAACGTTTCTGCATATTAAAGGATATCACTGACAATATATTTACTACTCTGCAAAAGGATAGCACTCTGAATTTTAGGGATTTCTTCATTATTAAGGATAACAGGCGAGTTACATTTACATCTTATTTGACAGCAAAAGGACTAACAGGTAGTTCTTGGTTTGACTACAAGAAAACAACCAAGAAGAAATTTGTAAAGGAACGACACTTTTATTTGCAAATGGCTTTCTTCTTAGGATTGCCAACATCCAATGAAATAGAGAAATTCCTGAATTTCAATGGATATACCATAAAAAGCCCATTTAAACTGTTTCCAAATTCAGCTATTTATGATTATGATGTGTGCCGATACATAGATGCAGGTATTGATTACAACTTAATCAATGTGATGCTTGGCTATGAATTTATATAAAGGGGAGATTTATTGTGTTTGATTGGATGAAAAAACATAAAAAGCTGATTGCATTTATTATTTTTATGATTATCTTTGGAGTACCCTTAATCATACATATCCTGTTTAAACTTCATCCTAATATTGATTTCTTTGTTGCTGAATGGACTGCGGGGGAATTATTGAGTTACTATGGTTCAATCCTTGCATTTTTAGGAACTGTTATTTTGGGTGCATTATCCTTATACCAAAATCAAATCATCAAGCAGGAATCAGACAAAAGAGCTGAACTATTGGAGCAAAGAGAACATGAAAGCAATATGCCAAGATTTAGATTAAGACATGTTGGAAGTCAGGGAAATATATTAAAAATGCAATTAGATATAGAAAATATTTCTGAAAATATTGCTAACGATATTGTATTATTTGATGTAAAAATCCTCTCAAACAGTAAAGAGGTTTTGTGGGACAAAAAATCAGCCATTCATCTTGATACAATTCAGGCAAATGATAAGGCTACTATCTATTTGGGCAATCCTGCTCTTACAGAAGATAATTGCTGTTTTAAAATGAAGATGAACTGCAACGATAAATATGGTGATATTCATTCATATAAAATATGGGCTTTTTACAAAACAATTTCATCCATACCTCATTTCCAAATAGAAGAAATCAAAAATACTGAAACTCCCTGAACCTTGCCATTCAGGGAGTTTATGCTTTACTCTTTATTTATCATACCAAAATATTCCAGTGCTTCTATAATCATCCTCTCTTTCTCTATTGGGCAGTTTGGAACCCTGTTTCCCTCTGTTTTAGGTTTATTGAAATTTTCCCCTACATCTAATCCACATTTCTTCTTAATTTGTGATATATACAAGTGAGAAACTTTCGTCTGGTAATGCTCCCACACATAATCTTTAATTTCCTGATATGTTGCTGTGCCAATACATTCTCGCATATCTGCTTCACTTAAATCAATTTCTATCTCAATCTTAGTGGATTTGCCACTTGATTTTTTACGCGACAAGAGGACGCATGTTTCCACATGTGAACCATTGTCCAAACAAATTTCCATATCATGTGGAATGATAGGAAGCTTAAAAGTAATGGACTTAAGCCACTGGCCGTTAGGCTGCTCTTCTTCGTATATTTCCACCATCTCTATAAGATGCGTAAGAAACTCTCGTCGGTCCGCTTCTTCCATGACTGCATTCATCTTGTGAAAATAAATAAGCGTGTCATATATATTATCGCCACATACCTTGTCTGCCATAATAGAACGCTTCTTAGCTTTTGCTTCTACCAAGACATTTTCTGCCTCTTCGATTTTATCATAAACCCTGCTAAGCCTATTTTCTAGGTCTGTTTTTCTTCGCCCATAATGTTTATCTTCATAATCCAAATTATCAAGGTCAGCAAGAATAGCATCTTTGTTAAGATAACACTGGCGTAGGTCTTTTTCTAAAGCAGCTATTTCCTGATCAAGTGCTGTCGTGTCCACTTCCATATCTATCTTGGAACGTATAAGCCCTGCGAACTTTTTGTTACTTACAAGTTTACTAAGAACCTCTATAACCGCTTTATCAAGCTTATCCTCTGAGATCTGCTTCTTATAATCACATTTATGTCCTCTGGTCATATTGCGGTGTTTACAGCCATAATAGAAATAACCATTATAGCGGGTTCCATCTTTTCTGCTTTTAATGGATTTATTACCATACATGCTGGCACCGCACACAGGACATTTCAACAATCCGGAAAGTAAATGAATCTTCTGACCATTTGGCAAATTCACTTTCTCATATTTCTTTGCCTGCGCAGCCACTTTTATTTGTGCCTGTTCCCAAATATCTTCAGGAATCAGAGCCTCATGAATGCCATCCACAAGCAGATAATCATCCTTATACACCTGTCGATAATCATTTCTGCTTCCATGAACTTTTTCTGTTCTTCTGCGGCCGTAGGCAATCTTACCGCAATATACCGGATTCTGAATAATTTTTCGTATTAAAGAAGCATCAAATAGAGGATTCTTGCCGTTCTGTCTGGCAATTTTATGTATTCCATGATTTTCTAAATATTTAGCTATACCATTAGCACCTAAGTCTGTATTGATATACTGCTCATATATCATTCTGATTGCAACAGCTTCTTCCTCATTTATGACAAGCTTACCATCCTCCAGCGAATAGCCATATGGCGCAAATCCACCATTCCATCTTCCCTCTCTAGCCTTCTGCATACGGCCTTCCATTGTTTGCACACGGATATTTTCACGCTCAATTTCAGCCACAGCGGATAATACAGAAATCATAAGTCTTCCGGCTTCCTTTGATGAATCAATACCATCCTCAACACAGATAAGATTCACTCCATAATCCTGCATTGTCTGCAGTGAATTTAATACATCCGCAGCATTACGACCAAATCTCGAAAGCTTAAAAACGAGAACAAAAGACACATCATCCTTACCGGTCTTGATATCTTCCATCATACTCTTGAAAGCCACACGACCCTCTACAGACTTTCCGGACTTACCGGCATCCTCATATTCACCTACAATCTCATAATCATTAAACTCACAAAATGCTTTCATTCGTGATTTCTGTGCATCCAGGGAATATCCATCTATCTGCATAGATGTGGATACACGGGTATATAAATAAACTTTTGTTTTTTCTTTACTCAACTATCTCAATCCTTTCAATTATGTACCTGTCTGCTGTGCTTTCTTCATAATATCCTTAACAACATTAGTACCCTCTATCTTATTCATGCCAAAACACTTCTTTCCTGCGTCCTTCAAAGAAGCCCCGATATGATAGCCTTCCACACCATCAATAATCAAAAAACGGTCATGAAAGGCTATAGTCTTCTTAACCGTTAACATAGGATACTGGGCATTGAAATTATTTATATCTTGTGCAGTAATCCTTGTACTTGGAAGTGTATATGCAAAAACATTAACACCTGCATTTTTCTTGGCAAGGATATTTAATGTAATCACATCAATATATCCATCAATTAGAATAATTTCCTTCTTTGCATGTCCGATAATATCTGCAAGAAAACTGAAGGCATCAAAAATCTGTCCATCATAAAAAATCTTCTGATTATCTTCCTCATGATTTGCCATATACTCAAAGATTCTACCAAACTTCTCATCTGCATCCTTTTGGTATTCCAATTGCTTCAGCTCTATAGAATTAATCTTTTCAAACATAAGCGCGTTATTAGCAATAAAATGACGCATCTCCTTAAAAGCACGCATAATAAAAATGCTTTGCTTGGTAGCTAATTCCCCTTTTAAAACCGTAGCCAACATATATATGCCCTGCTCTGTAAATGCATATGGTAATTTTCTACGGCCTCCTCCTTGCCCAGAAAAAAATGTATTTTCTCGTGAAGTCACAAATTGTGACTTCACCAAATCAACTTCATCCCTTGTCATTTGAAACATAAAATCTTCTGGAAATCTATCAATGTTTCTTCTTACCTGCTGATTCATAGCCTTTAGCTCATAACCATAAATATCTGCTAAGTCACTATCATCACCTGCTCTCCTCGAAGCATATACACATGGTCTCTAATAGATTCTACAATTTTTAATTCTGTGGTATCTTCCATAAATCCTCTTTTCATACTATAAGTAATTTCCGTTTGAAGTCACAATTTGTGACCTCAAAAATAAAGTATTTAAAACTTTTACATTATTTATGTTCGCAATATTCTTTCGCAAATTTACTCTGCATCCGTGAAGTTGCAAATTGCGACTTCACGTTTACATCTCCTCAAGACTCTCAATCTTCTTTAGAGCTTCCATATAAGCTAAAAGTCGCTTCTGCTGTTCTTCCTTAAGTCCATGATAATCTTCAACTATGCGAATATCCTGAGGTGTAAATCTACTCTCTGGCATTGCAGTAGCAATCTCATCCTCATCTTCTATTCCCTTACCAGTAAGAAGCTGCTCCGGAGTAATCTGCAAAACATTGCAGATATCCATAATCTTTTCTACCGTTGGATTAGTCTTTTTCTTCTTCCACTCACTAATCGTACTGGTAGCAATACCGACCTGCTTTGCAAATTCTGCCTGTGTCATATTTCTTTCTTTTAATACTTTTATAATTCTTTCACTTATAGTCATACTCATTTTCTCACATTGTGCATTCATTTATATGATATTCATTTATATGAATATAGATTATCATGCATGCTTAACATATTCAACATCAAAATATACTTTTTTCTGTCGCGCCCTATTATATGCTTTATACCAATCCAGCATATCTCTTTTTAACAAATACAAATCCGGATCCGGCAATGATTCAAAATCCATTTTATCCGCATACTTTGCCACCATAGCACCTACAAACTCTGCAAAATTGCTCCATTCATCTCTTTCTTTTACTACAAATACTCTACTTCCTACCATAAAATCCTCCATTCTTTGCATACAAAAAGACCTAGTAATATCTGCATCCACGCAGGTACCAACCAGGTCTCTTATACATTTACTATATTCATTTTTATAAAACTCACTATTCTCATTAAGTCTAAAACAAAAGATTGCAAGCAATGATATTCGCTAGCGAATATCAAAAACGCTTGTCGGGGAGAAGTCTCCCCAAACCCCTGAAACCTCGCCACAGGCTCGGAGCAGTTATAATATTTTTCATAAACTACATATTTATAAACTTGGATTATTCTTCTTTTTCTGATAATCCTGCTCCTGCATTTCCTGTAGATTTAAAAATCTTTCCACATTCTGTTTTGCCATTAACAGTTCCTGCATCCTTTCCTTCGCTGGCTTATATTCTACATAAAGTTCCTTCTTCTCCTGAAGTAATTTCTGAAATTCTTCATCCAGAGCCTTTACGGTCGGAAGCTTTCCGTCCATTTTTTTGAATGCTTCTTTAGCTGCACTCCTTAGCAATAACACATCCCTATGCGCTTCAAAAAATTCCTTACTGTAACCGCTGGCCTTATACTGAATAAAAACATCTTGTGACTTCGAATAATTAAAAATATGCTGGCGTAACGACTTTATCTCAGCCATTCTCGTTTCAATTTCCTTCTGCCTAGATGAGATATAGGAAAACCTGTCCCTTGCTTCAGTAGCCTTAGCTGACAGGTCATCAAAATTTTTTAAGCCATGCTCGCAAAGATACAATAATGTTTTTGATATAGCTTTCACATTATGAACCTTGGCCCATCTTTCATAACCAGGACCCTTTTGCTTTGCAATAATATTCTGAATATCCAAAACCAAATCCAGTTTCTTTTCTGAATCACTTAATGCAACACTGTCTGATACATCATCAGAAACCTTACTAGCTCCAGTATCTACAACAAGCTCTCCTGCAATTCGTTTTACTATATCATCGTCCGCATATCCATTTCCAAGTGAACGAAGTCTAAGGTAATTTTTCTGACCTTCCGCCTTTACTGAAATATATTTTCCTCTTTTTATTTCAAATCCATGTTCTACCATGAACCTCAAAAATTCATCCATATCCTTTGGTTTTTTATTTTCAAAAATCCAATCTATCACCCCACGGATATCATCACGCCTACTAGACTTCCGAGAATATGTTGTTCTCTTCTGCCACTGCCCCGGTTTCTTTTCCGGTATCACAGACATCCCATGTTCCAAACAGATCAAATCACTCAATCTTCGTAATGCCAAGGATGACAAAAAGAAATTTTGATACTTATGTGTTGCATCCATATTGGTGGAATTATATACAATATGATTATGTATATGAGCTTTATCCACATGCGTAGCTACGATAAAAGCATGCTTCCCCTTAGTCCATCGCATAGCAGTTTCATATCCTATTCTATTTGCCTCTTCAGGTGTAATCTCCCCAGGCTTAAAGGACTGACGAATCTGATAAGCTATCACATCTTTTTCCTTCTTTAATCCTCTTCCGGTATTTATTTCATATTGATTTTTTGTAAGTTCAAATTCCAGATCCACAGTATCTGGATTGCACTCATAGGAAGATACAAACTCCCCGTTTTCTGTTTTCAAATCATTTTTTGCATAATCTGTTCTGTCCTTTAGACACTGACCTACAGACCTACCCTTCTGTAGATGCATTGGTATCAATCTTGTTGCGGCCATATTTTATCTCCTTCCTATCGATTCATTTTTGTCAATTCATCAAGAATTCCACGAAGCAGTTCCTTAATCTCTAACTGTTCTTCCTGAAGCTCCTTGATATCTGTTTCATAAATATTACCTGTTTCATTGGCCCTCTTAGCTACCTGATTTAGATTATTGGAATTGATTCTTGCAAGTCTCAATATTTCTGTAAGTTCTGATAAATCCAGTCGTATAACATAACCATCCATTGCCATCTTCCTAAGGTACGCTGTTGGTTTCTTGATTCCGGAAAGCTTCATTTTCTTCTGAATAATCTCGTATTCACTATCTGTTACTCTAAAATTTAATTGCTTATATCTGTATTCCATAATGGTGTTCTCCTTCTTATCCACATCCCATCCGGATAGGATAGGATTGATATTATTCTATTAAGTTTATTTATATTATTTTTATTACCGGATGAATTTCATACTTCCGTACTGATGAAAATCAGCGGTTTGTAAATCTGTTTTTCATACTCCTTGGCTGTCAAAATGACAGTTCTAGACTTGTACTTATGACAGTAGTTCCACATCAGGCGGATAATGCTGAAATATCTGCTACATATATTTTCGCAGGCCTTCCCAGTCCCTGCTTCTTTCTCCTTATTAGACCTACCTTTTCCAGTTCCATAAGTAGCTTCGTTGCTTTTTGATGTGCACACCTAAGTGTCATCTGAATCGTTTCCAAAGTACAATAAACAAAAACATCCCCTTTCTTATCTCTCCAATCATTTCTTTCGGATAATGACCTGCGATCCAAAAGAATTCCATATAAAAGCATTGCATCCTCAGAAAGGCCCACATATTTTTCATCTGTTAAAATCACCTTCGGAATCCTAAAAAATGGCATTCTCTCTTCCCGATTCATTTCGTTTGTTGTCATTACATTTTCCTCGTTCATTTCTTCCTCCTTCTAAAAATAAGCATAAGAAAAGCACTTCAGATTTCTCTAAAGTGCCTGTAAACAATGTTTCTCTTCCTTCAATTACCTACGCAGTGCCCCTATTTGCCCACAAATGCCCCTCCTTTCCTCCGTCTTATGATTTAACATATCATAATAAAATCTGTAATAATTGAAAAAGGCCGAAACCACAAGGGTTTCAGCCTCTCTTATCACTTTAATAATAATATGCTTTTCCGATTTTTTGGTATAGCAAACACACCATTATTATACGAATGTATGTTAGGTATGTCAATATTTAAATTTTTAAGTTTTCAAAGTGATCAATCATCCATTCTGTCATACTTACATTTACTTCATAGATATCTTTATACTTGTCTTTATCAGCAAACCACGATGTTGCTATGAACTGATTTGCAAGTAAAACATATGGAATTGCTTCTTTCTCAGATTCAGTAAGTTTTGCAACCGCATCGTACCCATACATGATTTCTCTGAAAATCTCAATCCATTTTTTTAACTTGTCTGGATTATCTAATTCAAAGCTTTCTGATAAAATAGCGGAAGCTGCATAGCATGGATCATAAATTCTCACACTGCACTCACTCAAATCAAAATCAATAAATCCCCACTTATCATCGTTCGTAATAATATTGCTTGGATTAGGATCTCTATGAATAATCTGTTTTGGTAGTTCATCATATAATTCTCTAAAACGACGCTGGTAAGACTCTAAAAAACTCTTATCAATAACCACCTTTTCATTAAGTGCAGGAATTGCCCATTCACAAACATTTTTAAGAATATTCATATCATCCACTACAACATCTATCTTTGCTAATGCAAGACTCAGCTGACCGACTATCTCTCCAATAAATCTGGCCTTTTCTAAATATTCATCTAAATACACCGAGCCAACTTTTATATTTTCGCCTTGTATTCTTTTGCTTAGAACATAATATAAACCTGCATCTTCTACGTAATATTTACCGTCCTTTGTAGGAATAGTCTGTGCCGCTAACAGACCGATTGATTCTAAAGCATGTGAAATATCAATAGTTTTCTTAATACTTCCAAGGTTTGCAGAGAATTTAATCACATAATCCTCTCCAACATATTTCGCACTATCACTTATTTCCCCAGTTTCTCCGTAAACAACATCTGCAATTTTTTCATTTTCCAATTCCCAATTTATTAAAATATCTCTAATTTTCTTCTGACTCATTATGATATGTTCCTCCTGTAAAATATTAATTCGATAAGGCTTCTTTGCCTTATACATTTTAAGGTAGACCTTCGGTGTATATCCGATTTCACGAACAAATGATTTATAGAATCCAGCGTAAGTTTCATACCCATAAGATAATGCCACATCTATTTTTTTATGCCCCAAGCTAATCTCATGAATTCCATGTAATAGCCTTCTTCTAGTAATGTACTGCATGACCGGCATACCGACAGCACTTTGAAACAAACGATAAAAGTGAAATAGCGAAAAACCTGCAAGGTCACTTAATTCTTCCACTGATATTTCAGCTTTTAAATTGTCTTCTATATAATCCAAAATTCTTTGTATCGCTTTTCTATCCACCGCCATCCCTCCTTTCTAATTTGTCGTAGCTACATACATATCATAAAATATTGGTCATAGAAAATATTTCCTACATTGCTGATTTAAATTCTTTTTAGTTTCAGATATAACTCTACCATCTGCATAGTTTCATCAATACTTCTGCTTTCATCTTTCAATAATATCTGAAAACTAGAGTGTAGGAACTTATCATAATTTTCCTGAGAATTCACTTTCTCTAAGCACGCTCGAAAATTAGCAATTGCTGCATCCGGATTCTTTTCTTTTAACAATAACTGATAAAGAAACTGCTTTTCACTATCAGGTCTGTCAAAAAATCTTGATACTGAAATGGATGGATCCGCTAACATAATCAGCACATGGTCCTTATCAGTAATTTTTCCAAGAGTCTCTAAAGAGATATTCGTATCTACAAATATCTTTTTATCCGTCGTCTTTACAAGATCCTCCAATATTCGCAGTTCCAATATTTCACACTCTTTAGCTACATCTTCAATCCATTTTGCATATTCATCCGGGGTTCTTCTGATAAAGTCCGCCCAATCCTTTAGATTAGCTGTATATCCAAGATTCGGAAACTCATTCCAATCAAGACCACCCATTAAAGATTCGTGATAATTTTCCTCACAAGCAATGCCGTCATATTTTTCTGCCAGTCTTTTTACCATCGTGGATTTGCCCGCATATGCACTACCGTTAAAAAAATATACATTCTCTAAATCCATACCTATATTCCTTTCCATTTTATAATCCAAAATGTTTCTCTATAATTTTTAAAGTACCCTCTACAGTATCGTGATCCGTTCTTTCTAAAAACTTAAAACCACTTTCCAACATATTGCGTCTTTCCTGTTCATTATCCAAATTAAGTGCCTCAATAACATTATCTAACAATTCTTTTCCATCCGGAAAGGACAATATAAATTGATACACTTCATCCTTATCAGCGCGGTCAAAATAATGCTGTAGCTTCATTTCATCTGGTGCAAATAAAAGAAATACATGCTCATAATCACTAATTTCCTTTAAAATATCTAAAGGAATGATTCCGTCAACAATAATTTTCTGGTCTTTTGGAAAGCTTAGTAAATCGGCAATTGTAAACTCTGCTTCTTCTCTAAGTTCTGCCTGCATCCAATCTGCATACTGTCTTGGTGGTTGCGCAAAATATCCATGCCAGTCAGCACTTCTGTCAAGACTAATCGCAGGTTGTTCCTTCTCGCTAGCAACCGAAACATATTCATCATAATGATCCCCTTGACGATATCTTATAAATCCATGCTTTTCTTCTAATAATCTTGCCATTGTAGTTTTTCCGCCATAAGCTCCACCACATAAAAAATAAACATTCTTCAAATGTTCTTTGATAATATTATTTGCTATCTTCATCTATATTTCCTCCTGCTTCGCATAAAAAAAATCACTTATTGCTAAGTGATCTCAAAAAATACATATGAAAATATATCTGCATCAGAAATGCAGATTACTCACATGCGCAGTAAGACCAATTGAGATACACTAGCAACAAAAATAAAACAAAGCACAACTTTGCCGTTCATTCAAACATTGCTACAAAAACTATCTCAATCTAATTACTAACACACGTAAGCCTCCTTCCGTTACCAACTATCTATACTATATACTATGCTTTACATGATTGCAAGTTATTCCCATTTATCTGTGAATGTACATTCTTGTCATTTCTGGTTCTTCATCACCCTGAACCATACATAAGAATTCCCATCCATAATGTTCATAAAAGCCAATATGGTCCGTCACCAAATATAAAGGCATTACTCCTTTATTTCTCATATCATCAACAACTTTATTTAGCAAATTCCCAGCCAGTCCATTTTTTCGATGTTCTTCTTCTGTATATACAGCACATACATTTGGAGTCAAATCTTTTCTATCATGAAAGTCATTTTCTATTACCCCAAGCCCTGCGACAATGGATTCATCATATAAGCATAGATACCAACCATACTCGGTTTTTCCCGATAAATACGCTTCCATACACTCAAGGTATGCCTCTTCCGGCACGCCCCACTTACTATGAAACCACTCAGCCGCAATAGCTACTAATTCCGGCCGTTCTCTTAATGTTATAATTTTATATTCATTCATATTGCTAATATGCTCCAATAAGATGAAAGGCAGGCTAAAATAGCCCACCTTATCTCTAATTCTTAATTAAATTCTGCATTATTATGTTTCAAAAAATCCGCTTGCTCTTCTCTTCACGACTTGCCAGACACTCTCTTTCCTTCGCGAACGATTCTTTGAATACTTTTCTCCGAAAGTGAAAACTGCTTGGCAAGACTGGCAATAGAGCTGCCACCCTGATATTTCTGGCTAATCTCGTGATTTCGCTGTATTAGGTATTGTCTTGTATCAGTATGACTCCCCCACTCCTTTTTAGATGTGCTGGGAATATATATTGCTTTTCCATTTACATATTGCTGAATAGTTTCTATTAATTCTTTTGGCAGAACCTCTTCTGCTCTAATATAGCTCATAGTATCCTCCTAAATATAATTTCTTAGAATTCATCTGAGCTTAACTATTCTTTTTATTTTAAGCTCAGACTACTGAGCCAAAACATATCTTTTTTTCATAAATAAAATGCCCCTTTCCTTTATTAAAAAGACTTCCCTAGGCAATTAACATCACCATTATTGAGTCCGCATTTTTTATAAAACTCTAGATTATCATTTATAGAAATAAGTTCTATTGTGTGAATATCTTTTACTTTAAGTTGCTCTTCTAAGGCGCTAAGCAACTTACGCCCTACTCCTTTTCTTTTCCATTTTGAAGCAACAAAAATTTCTGAAACAAAGAACATATCATAGTCTGCATAAGGATCCACAAATCCCAAAAGACCACCTATAATTTCACCGTCTTCTACTGCCACTAAACCCAAGGCTTCAAATCCGCACAAAATGGACTGTACTCTTCTTACTGCCTTTTCCTGAACCCAAGCCTCATTCCAAGGCTCCTCTGAATATGCCTGCCCCATTACTCCGGCAATTTCCTCGATATCATTTTGATTAACTACTCTTATCTCCATTTATTTACCCTCATGGCCTCGTATTACATAAAAGCGATACAATTCTTCTTTTTCATCATCAATGTCTTTGTACATTTTCTTTTCTATTAATTTGAAACCAGATTTCTCTGCTACTTTCCATGATGGTGTATTCGCATCGAGAATAGTTGCTATTATTTCAGACTCACTATATTGTTTAAAGAAAAACTGAACATATGCATTTATCGCCTCTGTCATATATCCTTTTTTCCTAAAAGGTGTTCCTATAAAATAACAAATACCAACCTTATCCACATCTTCATAATATGTAGAACCAACAGAGCCTATGACCTCTTCTGTTTCTTTTAGTATAACAGTGCAAGGTATATAATTTTCTCTTGGATTATCATTATTTGTTAATTTTAGAGCCTCTTCAATCCAATCATTGATCCACTCTGAACAATTAGCATCAAACCCAACTTGACTAAGACTCCCATCTTGAGACATACCAGAAAAGATAATCTCGTCTCCGCGCTGTATGGATCGAATAATCAATCTATTAGTTTCTAGCCACATTTAAATCACCTCTTCTGATTAAGTATAAGTTCCATCCTAATATATGAAAACCTCAATTTTAATTATAAATAAACTTGCTCCAGTATGTTTATATCATCTGAAACGCCTTCAGTGCCTCCACAATTGCCTCTTCCTTCTCCTTCGGGCACCGTGGCTGTCTAGCATCCTCCGACTTTGGCAAATTGAAATTCTCAGCCAATTCAATACCACATTTCCGTTTTACCTGAGCAATATAGAGATTCGAAACCTTCATCCCGTCATTATGCTCCGCCACATACTTCTTTATCTCCTCATATGTGGCCTTGCTCTCAGCAGAAGTGATATCCATCTCATCCATATCCAGTTTCACTTTCACATGATGTTTTGCCTCATGAAGTTTGGACAATAAACATACCGTCTCCACATGCCCGGTCCACGAAAACTGATCCACTGCCACGCACCTTTTCACCACATACCCATGCTCCAGAAACACCTCCAGATCCCTGGCCAGGCTGGTGGGCTTACAGGAAATATACAGAATATTCTCCACCCTATACCCAATAATCTTTAAAAGCGCCTTCGGGTGCACCCCGTCCCTTGGCGGATCCAGGACGATCATATCCGGCTTCTCCGTGATCGTATCCAGTACTTTCAATACATCTCCGGCAATAAATTCACAGTTATGTAAACCATTTAGGGCTGCATTTTCCCTGGCTGCCACAACGGCCTCCTCCACAATCTCCACGCCGATCACTTTCTTCACTACAGGCGAAAGCATCTGCGCTATGGTGCCTGTACCGCTATAGAGATCATACACAATCTGCATCTCTTTGTCTCTCATGGCATCCAAAATATATTCTCTGGCCGTACGATACAACAGTTCTGCGCTCAGGCTGTTGGTCTGAAAAAAAGAAAACAAGGAAATCTTGAATTGCAATCCCAGCAGTTCCTCATAAAAGTAATCCCTGCCATACAGGATATCCGTCTCATCACTTTGCACCACATCCGCCTGAGAATCGTTTTTCACATGCATGATCCCCACAATTGTTCCTTGCAAAGGAAGCTGTTGTAACTTCTCCTGCCATGCCACAAGCATCTGCGTTTCCGTCAAATCCGCAGTCTGGGTGGTGGTCACCAGTGCCAAGAGTATCTCTCCTGTCCGTACGGCTTTGCGAACCAGAAGATGCCGCAGATAACCCTCATGACGCAATCTATGGTAGAAGCTGACAGATAAGCCCTCCTCTTTTCTCTCCTGGAAAAAATCCAGTGTACAGGCAAGAATCTGACGATAATCCTGATCCACAATCTGACAGTCTTTTACTGATACAATATCATAAAAGCTCCCTCTCTTATGCATACCAAGCGCCAGAGGGCCGTCCTTGACCTCGTCCCCAAAGGTAAACTCCATCTTATTGCGATAGGCAAAAATCGCCGGATTTGCCTTGGCACTTTCAAAGCTAAAATCTTCCTCCTGTCTGGAAAGTGCAGGTTCCAAAAGGCGTTTTACCTGTTGTTCCTTAATTTTCAATGTCTCCTCATAGGGCAAAGACAAGTAAATACAACTGCCACACAGGCCAAAATGAGGACAGGGACTTTTCTGCTCCAATGCAGAAGGTTCCACTACCTCCAGAAGGCGTCCTTCCGCCTTTCCCTTTCTGGCCTTATTAATCACAGCGCGCACTTTCTGTCCCGGCAGGGCATTTTTCACCACGCACACGCCCTCGTCACAGGTCACAATGCCTTTATTCGGGAAATCGATTCTTGTCACGATTCCTTCAATCTGTTGTCCTTTTTTCATCTTTATAAGCATATTCCTTTCACAACATACAAATTTGTGCCATTTTGATACAACCTAAAAAGGCGGGAGATGCAACACATCCCCCGCCCGCTAACGCCAGGATTTATTCTCCCGATTCTTCTTCCTCATCCTCGAAGAAATCATCGTCAAAATCATCGTCGAAATCATCCTCAAAATCTTCCAGATAATCAGGTGTCAGATAACGGTAAACAGCATATGCAATGGCAGCAACCGCAGCGATCGCACCGATTACGGCAAATACCCACAGAAGTTTATTGCACTTCTTCTCCTCTTCTTTTTTCCTGCCCAGAAGCTCATTCACATGCGCATTATCCAGAATCTCATCCAATTTATTCAAAACCTCTGCTTTTCTCATGATATACCCTCTCTTTCCTGTCATTTCGTTATCACATTCATAAACCTACATGAATTTAATATACCACTTCTTCTTGTTTTTTACTATATGTTCCCAATAAATTTTTTATGAAAAATATAAAAAATCACACTTTTTGCAGCTTCGCAAATCCAGCATACATGATTTTCTGTCCCATTTCATCAAAAACCACTGTCACCTGGCTGTCCCTCGGCCCGGGCTCAATGCGCATGACCGTCCCTTCTCCGTAGCGCATATGGCGTACTCTGTCGCCCACTTCATAGCCCAGTCTGGTGTTTGCTACGTGTTCTATGTCCACGCTGCCCACACCCTGATTCATTTTGGTGATATAGGGCTGGTTCTCGAGTGCCGTCCGTTTGGGACGCACCACAGCCTTAGGTTTTGCCGCTGCCCTCGGTTTGTCCGCTGACACAGCTGACCCTGCCTCTGCTGCCTCCGGTATCGGGCGCCAGGCAGGTTTCTCCGATTCTACCCTCTGGAAACGGTTTGCCCCACTCTCAAAAGGCTTCGCCCGGAATCTGTTTCTCTCCCCGGAGTCCTCGTCGTAGGAAGTGTATTCCGTCCTTCTTGGGGCCGGCAGGGTGTTGTCCATCAAAAGAGGCGGTATCTCCTTCACAAAACGGCTGACCGGATTATACTGGGTCTCCCCCCGAATCATCCGCTGTCTGGCACAGGTCAGGGTCAGATCGTCCTTGGCTCTGGTAATACCCACATAGGCAAGCCGTCTTTCTTCCTCAATCTCCAATGGATCGTCGGAAGTGATGGTCATATAACTGGGGAAAATACCGTCCTCCATCCCGGCCAGATAAATATGGGGAAATTCCAGTCCCTTGGCACTGTGAAGGGTCATCAGAAGGACTCTGTCACTATCCTCATCCACCCTGTCCACATCCGCCACCAGTGCCACCTCCTCCAAAAACTCACTAAGAAGCGGTTCGTCATGGGTTTCCTCGTAGGATACCACTTTAGTAATCAATTCCTCAATATTTTCAATGCGGTCTGGGGCATCTTCTTCATCGGACTGTTCCAATTCTTTCATGTAACCCGTGGTTTCCAGAATATCCTTGACCAGTTCTTCCAGGCCGTAAAACTCCATCTTGCTCCGAAAACTCTGTATCATGGTCACAAAGGGCTTCAGTTTCACGGCGCTCCTGCCAATGGTCATAATCTGATCCGCTTCCCGCAAGGCATCGTAAAAGCTGATATTCCGCTCATCCGCATACTCCTGTACCCGCAGAATGGTGGCAGCCCCGATACCTCTTCTTGGCACATTGATAATCCTTTTGACCGCCACATCATCCCGGCCGTTGTCAATGGTCTTTAAATAGGCCAGGATATCTTTGATTTCCCGTCTTGCATAGAAATTCGTTCCCCCAATCACATCATAGGGGATTCCCTCCATAATAAAGCGTTCCTCCAAAAGACGGGCCTGGGCATTTGTCCGGTAAAGAACCGCACAGCTGCCATAAGACGCCTCCCCTTTCCGGGCTTTCTTCGCCACATCCCCGGCAATATATTCGGCTTCTTCATAGGCCGTATCAAACTGCCTGAAATGAATCCGGTTTCCTTCGGTCTTATCTGTCCACAGGGCTTTCTCTTTACGTCCGGTATTATTGCTGATGACAGCGTTGGCCGCATCCAGGACAATCTGGGTGGAACGGTAATTCTGTTCCAGTTTAATGACACATGCCTCCGGATATATTTCCTCAAAATCCAGAATATTGCGGATATTGGCGCCTCTGAACTTATAGATGGACTGATCGTCATCACCCACCACACACAAATTCCTGTATTTATCCGCCAGGAGTCTGATCAGTTCAAACTGGGCGGTGTTGGTATCCTGATACTCATCCACCATGATATAGCGGAATCGCTGCTGGTAATTTTCAAGCACCTGAGCATCCGTCTTAAAAAGTTCCACGGTCTTCATGATCAGATCGTCAAAGTCAAGGGCGTTATTCTTTTTCAAAGTCTCCTGGTAAGCCCGGTATGCCTTGGCAATCTTACCGCCGTTGTAATCATAGCCATTCTGCATTTCATACTGTACCGGATCGATCAGTTCATCTTTGGCAGAAGAAATGGCACTTAAAATAGTACGCTCTTTCAATGTCTTGGTGTCAATCTGCAATTTTTTGCAGACTTCTTTCATGATACCTTTCTGATCGTCCGTATCGTAGATTGTGAAATTATTATCATATCCAAGTCTGTCAATGTATCTGCGCAGGATTCTCACACAGGTGGAGTGAAAGGTGGACACCCAGATCTGCTCCGCTCCGAATCCCACAATCTTATCGACTCTCTCCCGCATCTCCCCGGCCGCCTTATTGGTAAAGGTGATGGCCAGAATATGATAGGGCGCCACGCCCTCTCTGTCGATCAGGTATGCCACCCTGTGTGTCAGCACTCTTGTCTTGCCGGAGCCGGCTCCCGCTAAAATAAGAACTGGCCCCTGTGTCTGCATGACAGCCTGCTTCTGTCTTTCATTCAGTGTATCATATATACTCATTATTTATTAATCCTCAATACAGTTGGTTACCGCAGTTGCCACAGAACTTGGAACCCGTAGTCGGTGTGCCGCAGTTGGGGCAGAACTTAGGGCCTGCTCCTGTCCCTGTTCCCGCCTGCTGAGGCTGCCCCGCATTGGTATTGCCATTAAGGTTCATCTGGTTGACCATCTGCTGTCCCATAGCCATCCCCATCTGTAATCCTACCATATCAGCCGCCATATGACTGCCACCGCCGCCTTTACCCATGGAGTCGGCTGCTGCCATCTGCGTATACTTACCTACATCGCCCACCATGGACTGCGCTGCCGCCTTCTCCTGCATTTTCTTGATCTCTTCCGGATAGGAGAAGCTCTCAATCGCAAAGCCGGTGATACCAATACCGATCTTACGCATATCCATATCCAGATCGCTCTCAATCCCTTTGGCAATGTTTCTGGCATCTGCCTGCAGATTAAACATATCCCGGCCTTCTCTGCTGATCCATTGCATGAGCAGCTGATCCAGGCTCGCAATGATACGTTCCTTTACATCTTCCACCGTATAGGTCTGGCGGATACCCGCCAGCTTTTCAATCAGCACATCGTGTTCCACAATCTTACAGTTAAAAGTACCGAAAGCACGGATGGGCATCCCTCCCGGAAGTCCCGGTGCCGGCAGATTGATGGCGTTCTTGGTGCCCCATTTCATCAGCATTTCCTTCGTATTAATAAAGAGTACTTCCGCCCGGAGAGGTGTGCTGAAACCGAATTTAAAACTCTTCAGTGTGGTCAGAAAAGGAATGATGTCAGACTCGATATCATAATCGCCGTCTTCCTCAAAGATACCTTCCACCCGTCCATTATACAGAAAGATTGCATCCTGTCCCGGACGAATGATCAGCCGGGAACCCTTCTTAATCTCCTGATTCTGAAACTTATAGAATATGATACCTTCTCTGGTCTCATTCCACTCTATCACACTGGAAAACTGATTCTTTAAAAATCCCATTTTTGCCTCCACTTTGAAGTATTATTCTCATGTTATCGTTGTTATCGTCTGCCTGTGCCTACATCCCCATTTCTGCCTTCAGCGCTGCCAGCTCATCATCCACTGCCGAAACGGTCTCCGTGCTGTCATATTTGGATGCCAGATCATCCAGATCTTCCTCAGCGCTGGAACTGTTCAGCTCTCCTATTGCATCCGCCTCATCCAACATTCTGTTGACCTTTTCTTCCATTCTGTCAAAGGCTGCCGCATTGTTTCCGGCGCTCTCGATACCGGATCCCATCTCGTTAATCTTTTTCTGGGTCTGGGCCACTTTTACTTTGGCCTTCAACATGTCACGCTTACTCTTCATGGCCTGGATATCTTCTTCCAGTTTGTCGTGCATCTGTCTCATCTTCTCAGAATTGGACTGTGCCAGTTCGTAATTCCTGGCGAGTACTTCCTTCTTCTGGGTAAGTTCGCTCTTCTTCTCCAGGAACCGGCGCGCATCATTGTCATTCCCTGCCGCCACTGCCTTCTTGGCATACTCGGTCATCTTATCAATCTCTTCATTACACTCGTCAAGCTTTCTTCTGGCCGACTTCTCCTCCGCCATAATAGAAGCTGTCTCTGCTTTCACTTTCGCAAAATCAGATTCCAGATTCCGCAGATACTGATCTATCATCTTTTCCGGATCTTCCGCCTTGTCTAACAGCGCATTTACATTCGCTGCCATAATGTCCTTAAACCTTGTCATGATTCCCATACCTGACCCTCCATTAACCTTTTATTTTATACTCCAGGACACCCCTTAAAGGCGCCATACTACCACAAGTTACCTATCCTGACTCTGGTTAAGCTGCTTTGCCTGACTGCTCAAGTCCTCCACCAGCCGTTCCACTTCTGCCACAATCTTCGTATTTCTCTCACTCACCGAATAAGTCTCCTGGGAGTGCGCAGAGACTTCCTCCATAATCGCGGAAATGGTCTGGATACTCTCCACAATGACACTGTTGGCCGCCGTCAACTGTTCCATCGCCTGATCCAGCCGTCTGTTCTGCTCATCTACCTGGTTGGTACTGTCTGCAATCTTCTCAAAGCTGCCGGCTGCTGCCGCAGCGGACTCACTCTGTTTCTCATTGCTCTTCATCAACTGATCCACCGCATCCATGGCGATGCCCAGTTTTTCCGAAACACTCTGAATCACATCTGTAATATTCACTGTCGCGCTCTGGGTCTGATTGGCCAGACTGGATATCTCCGATGCCACCACGGCAAAACCTCTGCCCGCTTCCCCTGCACGTGCTGCCTCAATACTTGCATTTAAAGCAAGCAGACTGGTCTGACTGGCCACATTGGTAATCAGGTCGATGATGGACTGCATATTGGATGTATACTCTTCCAATGCTTTCATGTCTTCCACCACTTCTCTGCCGGCTCCCTCTGAGACTGTCATCTGTCTCATCAGCGAATCTATATTTCCCTGTCCAATGCTTACATTCCCTTTGGCCTCTTCCATACTGTGGGAAATGGAATCCATCACATCACTCATCTGTTCAATATGATTCTGAATCTCTTCTGTCTTGCCCAGCTGATTCTGTACGGATTCCGCCGTCTCATTGGTTCCTGCGGAGACCTCCTGCATGGCGTTTCTGGTCTCAGACACCGCTGCACCCAGTTCTTTCATCTGTTCTGCCACATCCACAATACCATCGGACATCTGTCCGGATATATGCATCACTCTGTCAAGCAGTCCCGACACATTATCCTTTTCCCTGTTTAATTCCGCAAGCTTCACCTGATTGATCTGTCCCAGCGTCCTGGTGGACAGGCAGATAAAGATGCCGATGAGCAGGAGCAGAAACAGACGTATCTCATAAGTTGCCGCATCAGCTGCCACAATATTTCCCTGGATACCCTGCCAGATTAAGAAAATCACATTCACCAGAAAACCGACTCCCGATACACTCACACACAGTTTAAAATCGGAATACAGAATCAAAACCAGATAAATCGGTATGATAAAGGTAAAGGCAATCATATTGACCGTCGTAAATACCACAAACACATAAAATATCGTATATGTAATCCCAATGGCGTATTTAAGCCGTATATCCTCCGGACTCTTCTTATACATTATAAACTCAAAAATGACAGGCCCTGCTGCCAGAAGTAAAAAGACCAGATAATATCCTATCGTCCTGGCTCCTTTGACCACTTCCATAAGATAAGATAATGCAAGAACTGCCGCCAGCACCGTATGACAGGCCAAAGCCACCCTGTTCATCGCCTTTCCTTCACTAAACACGTTTTCTTTGTCCATTCTGCCTTCCTCCTGCTTCTATACTTTTAGTATATGCCCTCAAAACGACAATCCTTACACAAGATTTCACCTATCAAATGACCCTTGTATAGTATACCATACCCCTTTATCATAGGACAAGAGATTTATGATGCCATATATCATCCAGTACCCGCTCACATTACGGCCGCCACAATACCCGCAATGATAACGGCCGCACACACAAGCTTATGGGTGGTATTTTTTTCATGAAAAAGAAATCGTCCTGCCAGGATCGTCACCACGCAGCCCGCCTGTTTTAACAGGGTCATCACGGTGATCCGGCTCCCTTCCATGCCGTTGGCCACAAAGAGTGCCCGGTCTGCAATGACAATAAGCAGGCTCAAAAGCCACACCCACTGGTTGCGCACGGCACTGCCCCAGTTCACAGATACTCTGCCAAACAGGATAAACAGCAGATAAAACACGGTCAGAAAGAGCAGATACCAGAATTGTAACTGGGAACTGCTGATATCCCGCATCAGAATCTTATCTAACAGTCCTGAGACTGCATTTAAGAGACAGGAGGCAAAAGCCATCACCACATATCTGGCTGAGACTGCATCTTTGGTCTTTGCCTCTCCGGTTTTTCCGCTTCCCGGACGATATTTTAAAAGCAGCAGTCCGGCCGACACCAGAAAAAGGCCCAGAAACTGAAACGGGCCAAGAATTTCCTGCATCACAATCACTCCCAGAAGCGTGGCAAAGAGCACCCGGGAAAGATCCAATACCCCATAAAGGCTGATGGGCATCTTCTTAATAGCCCGGAAACTAAACATCCAGGCCAGAAAAATCACGAAAGATTTCAGGGATATGTAGAAATAGAAACGGGGTTCAAGCCCCATTGCGTTCTTTGCATCCGGCAAAACTATCAGAAAAGACAGCAAAGTATACATAAACAGTACCTCTATGGTAGAGTTTTTCTCCAATGCTTTCTTTTTTACGATCTCACGAACACCTTTCAGGATGCCGTACAATAAGACCAATGCCATCCACATCATTTTTCTTTCCGCCACCTCTCAAAAAAAATAGCTGTAAAGCATTTCCACACTTTACAACTATGATCTGAAGAGCAGGCGAGGGGAATCGAACCCCCCTCCCAAGCTTGGGAAGCTTGTATTCTACCGATGAACTACGCCTGCATACTTTGTACCTTCATTAGTATACCATCATCTTTCCAAAAAGAAAAGCAAAATTTTTAAATGGGCCGGTACTTCACTTTTTGCACCCACCTGCATAGGCTATACTAAATATGTTTTCAGGGATTGACAGATTTCTTTCTGGCAATTCGAGGAGGATCATGAAAAAAATATGCAGTTTGCTTCTTGTGTCGGTTCTGGTCATCGTATCACTCTGTGGCTGTGGAACGCAGGCAGGAGGCAGCAAGGATACATCTTCCACCGCAGATAAAACACCCGTAGTACTCAATGAGGTTGCACATTCCATCTTCTATGCACCTATGTACGTAGCGATCGAGGAAGGATACTTTGCAGAAGAAGGAATCGACCTGACACTGGTGACCGGTTTCGGTGCCGACAAAACCATGACCGCACTTCTTACCGGCGAAGCCGATATCGGTTTCATGGGCAGTGAGAGTACCATCTACACCTACAAGGAAGGGGCCTCTGACTATGCGGTAAACTTTGCGCAGCTCACACAGAGAGCCGGCAACTTCCTGGTATCCAGGGAACCCATTGATGATTTCACGTGGGATATGCTCGTTGGCAAGGATGTTCTTGGCGGCCGTGCAGGCGGTATGCCCGAGATGGTGTTTGAATATATCCTGAAAAAGAACGGCATAGATCCGGCCGCAGACCTTGCCATAGACCAGAGCATTGACTTTGGCGCCACTGCGGCTGCCTTTTCCGGCGGACAGGGGGATTTCTCGGTGGAATTCGAGCCCCATGCCACCTCACTGGAAGAAAAGGGTGACGGCTATGTGGTAGCCTCTCTCGGTGAAGATTCCGGTTATGTACCCTACACCGCCTTCTGTGCCAAGAAAAGCTATTTGGAAGCAAATCCTGCCGTGATCGAAGCCTTTACCAGAGCGCTGCAAAAAGGCATGGACTATGTGCAGACCCACACCCCCGCTGAAATTGCCAAAGTTATCTCACCACAGTTTGCGGAGACGGATCTTGCCACCATCGAGACCATTGTAGCCCGTTATGCCGCTCAGGATACCTGGAAATCCGATCTGATATTTGAGGAAGACAGCTTTACGCTCTTACAGAATATCCTGGAAGAATCCGGTGAACTGGACGAACGGGTTCCCTATGCAGACCTGGTGGATACCTCCTTTGCCAAAAAGGCGGCAGAATAAAGATTTCCCCAGAAACAGCTAACGCCTGGCACATGTTTGCGCCAGGCGTCTTTTATGATCGGAACAATTCTTTTAATGTATCCACCACATCCTGATATTCCAGAAGCAATGCCTCCACATTCTCATCTATCTTCTCATATGTCTGTTCTTTGACCGCAAACTCCTGTATCTTAGCCGCCTCAGACAAATGATTCGCTCCAATGGAACGCATGGCATTTTTCAGTCCATGTACCTCCACCAGATAGCCCTCATAATCCTTCTGCTCATAAAGCCTTCTGAGCAGGGGGATTTTCTCCTCTCCTTCCGCCAGTGCTTCCTCAAGCACTTCCAGATAAAGTTCTTCATCCCCGGCACACATCTCTAGCCCATCTTCCACAACAAAGCCCCTGTCTGCCAGATCATCAATTGTCCGTATCTGTCCCATCTGATCCTCCAGTCTAGTCCTCCCTGCCGGAGCGAACTGCTGTATCTTTGTCCTCCTGGCCCTTTGATTTCCTGTATTCCCCTTCATTTTTCTTTTTGACAAATCCGTCTATCATCTTCTCCACCAGAAGCGTTTTCACATAAACGTCAAAACTAAGCATACAGATAAAGGAAAAGAGCCTGAGAAACTCCTGGGAATCCTCCGGCGCATCCGCAAAAGTCTTTTGGGCAATCCGGAATTTTTCCTCCAGATCGGCCTTCATCACTATTGTCTGTTCCTGTTCCAAACCGAATACTTCCTCGTAAACAGATGACAGATTAAACTCTGATCCCTTCGCAAAAAACCGTTCCTTAATCGGCTTCAAAAGTTCCTGTATATCACTGATCGACAAGATTCCCTTATAGTAATAAATAAAAATAAGAAGTAGTACATGATCTTTAGAATATTTCTTCCTGACCGGAGGCGGAAGCAGATCATTCTTGGCATAATTATTGATCATTGTCTTTGTCAGAATCTTATCATTCTGTGGATTTCTGGTTGATGTTCTCAGATGTGACTCCATAAAAGTGGTCACCTGATCCATATAAAGATCGATGTCCGGAATATCTTCTGCCCTGATATATTCAATCCTGTCCAAACTGCCCAGTATGCTGCTTAGCAGATCTTCAATGTTGATTGTCATTTTTACCCCTTCTGTACATGTGTAATATTTACACTCTATTATATAGTTTTTATTACTACATGACAAGTATTTTATTTCTTTTCGTGACTGTCTTTTCTTATGACCCCGTTTTATTATTTACAAAACAGCCTGTCCGTGTTATATTAATACATAATGGCTGTAAAGTTTTAACGTATGAAAGTATTGTAAGAGGTGTTTCCCATGAATAAAAAAATCAAAAATGATGCTGTGGATCATCTGTTTCAGGCGATTTTGTGTCTGGAATCCGTGGAAGAATGTTATGATTTCTTTGAAGACCTGTGTACAGTCAATGAACTTCTGTCCCTGTCACAGCGTTTTGAAGTGGCTTCCATGTTACAGTCTCATAATACATATCTTGAAATTGCTGAAAAGACCGGAGCATCCACTGCCACAATCAGTCGTGTCAACCGCTCTCTCAATTATGGAAATGACGGATATGAATTAGTATTTGAACGCCTCGAGAAGTAATTTCCAAAAGGAATTACTTCCCGAAATTTACTTACCCATCTATATTGATTAGTTCCATGGGTTCCATATATTTTTCGTTATACATTATCTGATAACCCAGCTCTGCATTTTCCTCACCGATTACATAGAGAATAGATCCTCTGACCAACTCGTCGCCTTCCTTAACCATAACCTCACCATCATTGCGATAGATACTGACATAACCGTTTCCGTGATCTATTTTGACGCAATGCAGATAAGAACTTCCTGTGGTGATGGAAAGAACGGTGCCAGCTCCCGAGGCAACAATACTGTTCCCTTCCAAACCGGTCAGTTTAACCATAGGTTCCTCTGTATCCGCCTGCTGCATGGATGCAGAAGAAGTCATAGGAAAGCTTACTGGCATATGGGCCTGGGCCTCTGCCTCCTCTTTCGCCTCCTCTTCCTCCACTTTCTGATTAATAGTGTCACTGAGGATGGTGACCTTCTGTGTCAATTCGTCATGGAGCAGAGAAAGATTCTCATTCTCCTGCTCAAGAGCGCCTATCTCTTCAACATACTTTGCATTTTCTGATTCCAGAGAAAGGATTGTATCCTTCCTGCGGCTGCCTATAATTCCCAGAATGATAATGATGGCAAGCAGAATGATAAACAAAGATTCTATCACCCCGGGATCAATACGAAGCTGCCTGATCCTGCCTTCCCTGGAATCCGCGAAGACCATTACCGTGTAATTAAATCTTCTCCTCCTCTTCCTGTTTTCTGTTCCACTCACAAAAAGATTACCTCCGATATCTCGAGAATCCCGTTCGTATTATACCACAGATGACATATAGATAGCAATGCTTGTTTACATAAAATATTATATCTAAAAAAAACGTTAAATAACGTTAAATAAGCGGAAAAGAAAGCTTTACATTTATATAGATATATGCTATTCTATGGGTGTTGTCAATCAACGTACTTTTTAATATTTTTGGAGGTATCTATAATGAACAAAGGTACAGTAAAATGGTTTAACAACCAAAAGGGCTACGGCTTTATCTCCGATGAGCAGGGTAACGATGTATTCGTTCACTATTCAGGACTCAACATGGAAGGCTTCAAGTCTCTCGAAGAGGGCGCTGAGGTTGAGTATGAAGTGGTAAACGGCGAAAAAGGACCCCAGGCCGTAAATGTAACAAAGTTATAAGATCCATCGGACTTATAACATCGATAATCAGTATCACGATGTGCCTGTTCTTAAATATAAATGATGAATTTTATTTAGAATCAGCAATATTGTTGTAACGGATTAGAGAAGAAAAGAACCTGTCATATTGACAGGTTCTTTTTTGGTATCTATCTTTCCCCATTTTCCCGGACAAACCGAAGTACTTCCTCAAACCGCATATTCCCGCCGAAAAGATCGAGCGCACTGCCAATGGTCACATGAACCCTGTTCTTTCCCAGCATCTTTAACCGCTCCAGATCGTGAAAATTATGGACGCCGCCCGCATAAGTGACCGGGATCCTGCCCCAGTCTCCCAAAAGCTGCGCCACCGGTTCCTCAATACCGGAAGCCTTGCCCTCCACATCCACCGCATGTATGAGAAATTCATCACAATAAGAGGACAGCTCATCCATCGTCTGTTCCGTCAGCTCCACTGTCGTATAATTCTGCCATCTGTCGGTCACAATATAATAGTGTCCTTCTTTTTCCCGCACGCTTAAATCCAACACCAGCCTGTCGGCACCAACCGTACGTATCAGATACCGCAGTCTGTCATACTGTATCCGGCCTTCCTGAAACACATAGGATGTGACGATCACATGGCTTGCCCCGGCATCAAGAAATTCACCCGCATTTTCCGGTGTGATACCGCCGCCCACCTGAAGCCCGCCCGGATAAGCACGTAAAGCTGCAAGCGCCTGCTCTTTCGTTTGTTTATAATAAACAGAAGAAATTGGATTCAGTAATATAATGTGTCCGTTCTTTACCTGGTATTCCTGATAAAGTCTGGCAAAAAAAGCCGCATCCTGAAGAGCCACAAAGTTTTCCCGGGCCTGATCACCCTGATCCTTTAAACTGCCTCCCACGATCTGCTTGACACTGCCGTTATGAATATCAATACAAGGGCGAAATTCCATATTTTCTCCATTTCTGCATAATATCTTTCTATGATTCTACTAAATATATGGCGAATATTTTATCATCTAACAGACATAATAACATAAGAACAGGAAGTTTACCAAACATTCTGTTTCAATATCAGCAATTCATGTAAAGGAGTGAAACCATGAAAAAGATAAGAGCATTACTATTTGTTTCTCTGATGGTACTGACCATGTCCATGATCACTGCCTGTGGTAACAGAAACACAAATGCCGATGACGGAAATAACACAAACGGCACACAGACAGGTATCGGAACCACTTCCGACACCACAACAGGCACAGATAACGGCACCGGTACAAACGGTACAGATACAACTGGCACCGGTACTACCAACAACGATATGACCGGAACCACCGATAATGGTACCGGCCTCACAGACGATAACACCACCGGAACCGGCAATAACGACAATGTAAATGATGTCACAGCCGGAGACAACGACAATACTACCAACAACGGCGGTGTAGGAAACGCTGTCGGCAATGCCATTGATGACGCCGGCAACGCTGCTTCCGATATCATTGACGATGCCGCTACAGGCGTTGAAAACATGGTGGATGATGTGACAGGCACAGACAACAATAACAACACAAATTCCAAAGTTCGATAAGAACGCAAAATTTCCCAGACGCTGTGATAACGTCTGGGAATTTTTTAAACACCTTTTTCAATCAGAATACCATCCCTGTATGCCTGTAAAAGTTCCTCCAGCTGATGGATGCTCTCCCGCAGTTCCATACCGATTTCCGTATCCGCTATCTTCTGCCGAAGCGATGTGGTCTCTAAGATAATCGAATCAGAGAAGATATCCGACTCATGCAGGATTGCCGATTCCGTGGACTCGAAGGGTTCATGAGCCACCAGGCGCATCCCATAGGAATTGACCACCAGGGTATAGCCCGCTATACCGGTCTTATCCTGATACGCCTTGGAAAATCCGCCGTCAATGATCAACAGTTTACCGCCGCACTTTATGGGCGATTCTCCCTTCTTAAGTTCCACTGGCACATGTCCGTTCACAATATGGGAATGAGACTCATCCAGCCCGAACTCCCGCAGGATCTTATTGATGACCTCCTCATTGTCAAGCAGCCTGTAATAACTGTTCTTGGTCTCCTTATGCATCTCCTTATCCAACAGGAAATACCTCTCAAAGGTAGCCATCTTATCCTTGCCAAAAACAGGGGAATTAGGCCCCGCCCAGATATACCAGATAATATCCTGCCCCTTTAGCTTCTCCTGTAGATTATTATGGGCGTAATACCCTTTCCGTGCATAATGTTCCAGAACGTCATACAGTTCCTTGCCGCTGTATTCCTCTCCATAAACATTCACTTTATTAAAGCAGCCCGATTCATCCATCGGCACACAGCCGTGGTAAAGCAGGTTGGAATTATAAATCTTATACAGTCCTCCCTTGGAAAAGAGAAACCGTACATGTTTCTGCAATTTCTCACATTTCACAAATCCCTGACGCAGACGTTCCATCACCTGCTCTTCTTCTGCCGTCAGCTCGTAAGGCCGGTTTCTGTTAATGGTAGGAAAATCCACATCTTTCATGGGGTAGGACACTCCGTCAACGACCAATGCCTTATTTTCATAATCAATATGCTCTAAGAGCAGTCTGTCCTGCATGGCAAATTCGGGACGCCGCATGATCAGCTGGCCTTCCAGTTTGAACTGTAAGATGGCAATGGCCTTATGCATCTTCATATCAAGGCTTAAATCCTTGGTATCATAGTCTGTATTGTATTTGATGGCAAATGCCTCACAGTCCGTATCCTTATAAGTATCCAGCGCAAAGGTGGCCAGCGGAATCAGATTGATGCCGTAACCTTCCTCTAAGGTGTCCAGATTACCATATCTGGCTGCCATACGTATCACATTGGCAATACAGGCCAGATGACCGCTGGCCGCTCCCATCCAGACGATATCATGATTGCCCCACTGCACATCCACCGAATGATACTGGCAGAGCGTGTCAAGGATAATATGCGGTCCGGGCCCTCTGTCAAAAATATCCCCCACAATATGCAGATGGTCAATGACCAGCCGCTGAATCAGATTGCTTAAGGCAACGATAAACTCCGGCGCCCTGCCAATCCTGATGATGGTGTGGATAATCTCATTATAGTAAGCTTCCTTATCCTGAATCTCCGCCTTCTCCGTAATCAGTTCTTCTATAATATAAGAGAAATCTCTGGGAAGTGCCTTTCGCACCTTAGATCTGGTATACTTGGAAGAAACCCGCTTGGTAATCTGCACCAGCCTGTGCAGGGTAATCTTATACCAGTCCTCAATGGAACTCTCGTCTTCCTCCTGCATCACAATATCCAGCTTTTCTTCGGGATAATAAACCAAGGTTGCCAGACTCTTCTTATCCTTGATGCTTAAGGTGTTGCCAAACTCCTCGTCAATCTTGCGCCTCACGGAACCGGAACCGTTCTTGAGGACATGCTTAAACTGTTCATATTCTCCGTGGATATCCGTCATAAAGTGTTCTGTCCCTTTGGGCAGGTTCAGTATTGCCTGTAGGTTAATGATCTCTGTGGATGCTGCTGCGATCGTCGGATATTGTTTGGATAAACTTTTCAGGTATTTTAATTCTAACTCGTCCATCTTCTCCCCCGTATTATTTCTGTTATATGATTGCAAAACTCTTACATCATGTCAGAGTTTATCCGATTACATCCGCCATATCGTACATTCCTGCCGAACGACCCTTTAAGAATTTTGCCGCCTGAATGGCTCCTTTTCCAAAGACAGCTTTGGAATATGCCCTGTGGGAGAAAGTCACCACCTCATCAGCCCCGGCAAAAATCACATCATGATCGCCCACGATGGTGCCGCCTCTGACCGCACTGATACCAATCTCCTTAACGTCTCTCTTTTCCCTGACCTGACTTCTGTCGTAAACATATTTATAAGCATGGTCCATCTGCTCGTTGATGGCATCCGCCAGTGCCAGCGCCGTACCGCTGGGCGCATCTACTTTCTGATTATGGTGCTTTTCCACAATCTCCATATCAAATCCTGCCGGTGCCAGAATTTCCGCCGCCTCTTTCAGCAGTTTCAGAAGCATATTGATACCAAGAGACATGTTGGCAGACTTAAGAACAGCCACCTTCCCGGAGGCTTCTTTCGCCTTCACAAGCTGTTCCTGGGAAAGTCCCGTAGTACACAAAACGCAGGGAATCATCTTCTCCACACAGTAGTCAAGCAGTCCGTCCACTGCTGCCGCCACAGAGAAGTCAATCACGGCATCTGCCTCCACCGTACACTCCGCAATGTCCGCAAACACCGGGTAAGGATTCTTTCCTTCGTCTCTCGCATCCACCCCTGCCACAATCTCTATCTCTTCATCCGCCGCAATCAGACCGGAGATTGTCTGTCCCATCTTGCCGTTACAGCCATGCATAATCACTCTTACCATATTCTACCTCTTTCCCGCGCCGCCGGCGCTTTTCTGTTTTCATAAAAACGCCTGCTAAATATTCCATTAACAGACGTTTTGTGGTTATTATATTCTCTGATGCTGTAATTCCATAAACTCGCACCAAAAACAAATGTCTGCTTCGCAGCCGCTTGTTTTTTCTCTGCGTCTATAGAATCCCATACTCCTGCATGGCCTTCTTAAGCCGCTCTACATTCTGAGGCTCCATCTCGGACAACGGCATACGCGCCGGGCCCACTTCCTTGCCCATCAGATTCAAAGCAGCCCTCACCGGAATCGGATTTACCTCGCAAAACAGTGCATCGCACAGATCAATCGCGCGAAGCTGCTCTTTCATACTGCCCTCCACATCGCCGTCAAAGAACTTCTGACAGATATCATGGGTCTGTCTGGGCGCCACATTGGATAATACGGAGATAACGCCCTTGCCGCCGAGGGAAAGGATCGGTACGATCTGATCATCATTGCCGGAATATACATCCACTTTGCCGTCCGCCAGAGACTGTAGCTTCGCAACATGGGAGATATTGCCGCTGGCTTCCTTGACACCTACGATATTCTCCACTTCCTTACACAGCCGCACCGCCGTCTGCGGCATAATATTGCATCCTGTCCTGCTGGGCACATTGTACAGGATAATCGGCAGTTTCACCGAATCTGCCACTTTCTTATAATGAGCAAACAATCCGTTCTGGGTGGCCTTGTTGTAATATGGCGTCACCAGAAGCAGTGCATCCGCACCGTATTTCTCCGCTTCTTTCGACAGATAAACCGCTGTTTCCGTACAGTTCGATCCCGTTCCGGCCACCACGGGTACTCTGCCTTTTACTGTCTCCACACAAAACCGGATCAGATCCAGATGTTCCTCATGGGTCAATGTAGAAGACTCACCTGTGGTGCCGCAGACAATGATCGCGTCTGTACCGCCCGCAATCTGATCCTCTACCAGCTGCGCAAATTTCTCATAATGAATACTGCCGTCCTCATGAAAGGGTGTGACGATAGCGACACCCGCCCCTTTAAAAATTGCCATATACTTTCCTCCCGCTATGATGTGGTTTTCCGGAACGCCCCTGTCTTAAAAAAAGACTGACCACACAGGGCCAGTCTTCATAATCTGCCATTTCTGGTCTGGATAGCGCCCCATCAAAAGATGACAGTCATACAGCTCTTAACTGTATGCCCAAGGCAGAGACGAACAGGTGCCTCCCCTTTCGGCGTCTTTTCCTTTCCTGATACTTCTTTTGCGCCTGCCGCATCCGCATCTCTACTGATAAAAAACGCAACCTCTATCAAACTCTATAATATTGAAATTATAATAGCACTCAGGCTTCTTTCTGTCAATCAAAAGATGCCCCAACAGGTGTATGTGCCCATGCCTATTCCCAGATCTTAAAATACATGGTCTCCACTTTCGTCACATTATCCGCCAGTGCACACACCTCGTCATTCAGGGCAATCCCTGTCATGATAATCTCCATCTCCTCGGGTTTACCGGCAAGAAGTGTCTTAAGTTCCTCCACCGTAGTAATCTCGTTATCAATCAGTCCCAACACCTCATCCAGAATTAACAGGGAGCACTCTCCAGTATTCAATATCTTTCTGGCAAAATTAAGGCCGTTACGGATATTCTGCTTTTCCTCCGCCTTATGTTCTTCTGATAACAGTGAAAAATCTTCCACCGATTTCTCAAAGCGGAATATCTTAATCTCCGGTTCCAGGCGCTTCACAAATTCCGATTCTGCCAATCCTCTTCCCTTCAGGAACTGAATAATCACCACATATTCTCCACTGCAAGCCGCCTGAACCGCTCTGCCCAGCGCCGCCGGGGATTTCCCATGACCTTCACCGCTATAGATCTGAATCATGCCTTTTCCCATATAGATACCTCATGTCCGTTTCCTTATAAAACCTACGTTTGCATATCATAGCACAACTGGTCGCTTTGTGCAACTTTTTATTTCAGGTCAGACACTACACCAGGAATACCTCGAGGGATTGAGGCATCCTTCAGGTTCATCACTCATCTTCCACCATCTCCAACTTGCTGACGGAGACTTCGTAGGCGATGCGCCTCTCCAACTGCTCTTCCGATAACTTCTTCATATATTCACGGCTCTGGATCCTGCCCCAGATGGCACAACGGCTGCCCACCTCAAAGTTACTGGCAAATCTGGCATTTCTGCCCCAGCAGATACAGGGTATGTAATCGGATTTGCCATAGGGCCTGTTGACCGCAAGAAGCAGGTCGGCAATCTCTCTGCCAAGTGGTGTCTTGCGATAGATTGGCTCCTTACAGATATAACCGTCCAGAAAGATCTGATTCGTCTTCGCGCCCTCACCGATATCCTCTACAAATTCAATCTCTCTTGCAAAAACAGACAGCACCAGCCTGTTTTTCCTCTCCTCATGTCTATTGTAGGATCTAAACTGCCCTGTGATACAGATTTTCATGCCTTTGTAGTCCTCATTCACATCAATGAGACGCTCAGACACCATCACCGGAATGATATCAGTTGACTCACTGAGCCGGTCTACGCTGATATCTACCATATAGAATCCCTCTCCAAAAATCTCGTGGCTGAAGGTAAAATCACTTACAATTTCCCCCATAATCGCCACCTGGTTGTTTTCAATTACCTTATCTGTCATGTTTTTTCTCCCTTCTACACTGCATGATCGCAGGAATCCCTTTTAGTATTGTATTATCAATATATAGGATTAAGAGAGAAAATAGAACTGTTAATGGTCGCGCCGGATGCCATGGATTTGTTTTATTCTATCACATTTTCCCAGACTCTTGCAAGAAAAAGGAACTAGTGATATAATGTCCAAGTTTAAGGATGGAAAAACAGTTACACAAGTTCGAGAAAGGCACGGTAGAACATGAAACAGACAAGAGAAGATGTCAGAAATATAGCGATTATCGCCCACGTGGATCACGGAAAGACTACCCTAGTGGACGAGTTATTGAAACAAAGTGGCGTATTTCGGGAGAATCAGGAAGTGGCAGAGCGGGTCATGGACTCTAACGATATCGAAAAAGAGCGCGGTATCACGATTCTCTCCAAGAATACCGCCGTCACTTATAAAGGAATCAAAATCAATATCATTGACACTCCCGGCCACGCTGATTTCGGCGGTGAAGTGGAACGTGTCCTAAAGATGGTCAACGGCGTTATTCTTGTCGTGGATGCTTTTGAGGGTCCCATGCCCCAGACCAAATTCGTATTAAAAAAAGCACTGGAACTGAATTTATCAGTCATCGTGTGCATCAACAAATGTGACCGGCCGGAGGCAAGACCCATTCAGGTGGTAGATGAAGTTCTGGAACTGTTCATGGATCTGGATGCCAACGACGAACAGTTAGACTGTCCTTTTGTATACGCCTCAGCCAAAACCGGTACAGCCACCACACAGCTTACCGTAAAAGGCGGCGATATGACGCCTCTCTTTGACACCATCATCGAGCATATCCCGGCACCCCAGGGTGACCCCGATGCAGGCACCCAGGTGCTGATCAGCACCATCGACTACAACGAGTATGTGGGCCGTATCGGTGTGGGTAAGGTAGACAACGGTTCCGTCAAAGTCAACCAGGAAGTGGTCATTGTCAACCATCACGAACCGGACAAACAAAAGAAAGTCAAGATCAGCAAACTCTACGAGTATGACGGTCTGAATAAAATAGAAGTCAAGGAAGCCGGCATCGGCGCCATCGTGGCAATCTCCGGTATCACCGACATTCACATCGGCGATACCCTCTGCTCCCCCGATGAACCGAAGCCCATTCCTTTCCAGAAGATTTCGGAACCCACCATCGCCATGCACTTTATCGTCAATGATTCTCCCCTGGCGGGAAAGGAAGGCAAATATGTCACCAGCCGTCACCTGCGCGACAGGCTGTTCCGGGAACTCAATACGGACGTATCCCTGCGGGTGGAGGAAACGGAGACTACCGAGGCTTTCAAGGTCTCCGGCCGCGGCGAACTGCATCTGTCCGTGCTGATTGAAAATATGAGGCGGGAAGGCTACGAGTTTGCGGTCAGCAAGGCGGAAGTATTATATAAGACAGATGAAAACGGCAAAAAACTGGAACCCATGGAGTTATGCTATGTGGATGTGCCGGAAGAATTCTCCGGCACCGTCATCGAAAAACTGAGCCAGCGCAAAGGCGAACTGAAAAACATGGGGTTAGCCTCCGGCGGCTACACCCGCCTGGAATTCTCCGTCCCCTCCCGCGGCCTCATCGGCTACCGCGGCGAGTTTATGACAGATACCAAAGGCAACGGCATCATGAATACCATCTTTGACGGTTACGGCCCCTACAAGGGCGACATCCAGTACCGCAAACAGGGTTCCCTGATTGCCTTCGAGGCAGGCGAGGCCATCACCTACGGCCTCTTTAACGCCCAGGAACGCGGCACCCTCTTCATCGGTCCCGGCACCAGAGTCTACTCCGGTATGATCGTCGGGCAGAATGGCCGCGGTGAGGATATCGAGTTAAATGTCTGCAAGAAAAAGCAGCTCACCAATACCCGTTCCTCCAGTGCGGATGAAGCGCTGCGCCTCACCCCGCCGAAGGTTTTAAGCCTGGAACAGGCTCTTGAATTTATTGACACGGACGAGCTGCTGGAGGTGACCCCGGAAAGCCTGCGGATCCGCAAGAAGATTCTGGATCCTACCTTAAGAAAGCGGGCCGCAATCTCGGCCGCCGCGAAAAAATAAAAAACAACCAGGGCTGATATTCCTCTCCGGATTATCAGCCCTGGTTATTATATAATCAATAATGCTCTTTGACCTCTACAAGTACACCCATATCTTTGGCTGCATCAAAGTATTCATAGGCCTCATATCCCTTTTCCTGTTTGAAAACCGATTCATAGCCGGCATTTTTCATAACTTCTTCATCATTCTCCAAAGGCCCGTCTGTCAGAAGGCAGATAGAACAAATGGATGTGCCATGCTCTTTGAGCCACTGCGCCCAGGGATCATTGTCGCCAAGGGGCTGAATGATTTCAAACCAGAAGTTGTCACTGAAAACGCTCTCCACTTTCATGGGCGTATCTGTGATGGGTTCTCCTTTATATACCGTAAAAGGTGTGCGAACCTGCATGTGCTCCGCCTCCTCTGCCGGTGCAGCGCCTGTCCCAAGAAGATTCTTATAGGCGCTTACTGTTTTCTCAAGGTCATCCGTTACTACGATTACTTTAACGATATTTGTACTGGATAATGCCATGTCTTTGTCCTCTTTCATTCCTATATGTTTTTCATTCCCATATATCTTTTATCACTTCTGTGTTACCTGTTGGTAAATCCGCCGTCCGCAATTACTTCTGCTCCTGTCACATAGGACGCCTCATCGGAAGCCAGGAACAGGGCAATGGCCGCAATCTCTTTGGGCTGGCCGATATGACCCAGCGGTATATTGGCGATAATGCCGTTTCTGGCCTCATCATTCTCATTGATAAATTCCGTAAATCCTTTGGTTTCCGTAGGGCCCGGGCTGATCGCATTGGCACGGATGCCCCTGCATGCCAGCTCTCCGGCAAAGGAGCGCGCCATGGAACGAACAGCCGCCTTCGCCGCATTATAAACAATATTGTTGGAACCGCCCTGAAAGCCTGCAATAGAAGAAAGCAACACAATTGCTGACTTCTCGGACATATAAGGGAGTACCTTCTGTACTGTAAAAAAAGCAGAAAACACATTCAGATCCATGGTGAGATGAAACTCTTTTGGAGTAACATCGGGAATCATATTGGTGGGACCGTTGCCCACAATGGGAAGAACTGCCTTCACCCTGCGTCCGGTCTTTTTTACCGCTTCTGCGATTTTCTCCAGGTCTTCCACCTTGGTGGCATCCACTTTCAGTATATCGACAACCTGCGGATTCTCTCCATAAATCTTCTGCGCTGTCTCCACATCATAGTCAGCAACAATAAGGTCTGCACCCTCTTCCAGAAAACGTTCCGCAATCCCTCTTGCGATACCGTTTGATGCGCCTGTGATCACACACAGCTCATGTTCCATTAATTTTTTATTCATATGATTATATTTCCTTTCTGTGAGCCGTAAAAATCTTCTCACGCTATACCCGGTATTCAAAGAAACCAAATTCCGCCTCTGACTCGTAACCGGAATAATCCACTGCGGCAAGTCCTACAAATGCGCCGGTAAAAAATCCACCGTAATGGGACATCACATAGTCATCCGACAGCACCATGGCATCCAGTTTAACAGGAATCCTATGCCAGACTTCTCCGTCAAAGGAATATTCATACCAGTAATCCAAATGATCTACAACGGTCTTAAACCAAACCCATTCCGTTCCCTCCGGAATGACCACTGCATCCTCCTTCAGAACAGATGTATACTTCCCGTTGTCACACTCGGCCACCTCGATAACCCGGTTCCGATTGTCATCCCTGGTAATGAAAATCCACGACCAATGCTCATTATTATAGTAATTGGCAAGCCCCGCCATGGACTGATAGCTGTAGGGATCGAACTGCACTTTCGTGACCGCCGTGAAGGCAAAGTCCCGCCACCTTCTGGCTACCAGAGAAAGGTCAAACCGATTTGACAAAGAGCCTCGCCCTATTAACTTAAGGCTTCCTTCACCAACACTGCCCATACGTCCGGAGAAGGGTACCCGCAGGGTATTCCACTCCCCGTCCAGTTTCTCTGCCATAAAGTCATCATAGGCTGCATGGGTCTCAGGCGCTTCAGTCAGAATGGCATCCTTTGGCGCATCCACTTCCACAAGTCCGCCATGGCCGCCCTCTATTCTGGGCCATCCCTCCTCATCCCAGTATACTTTCTGAATACTGGTTTCACGCCCCAGGGTACACCACCCTCTGGGATCATAGAAATTTTCAATGGCATGATGCAGGGGACGTCCGCACAAGGATGCGTAATACCACTCTCCGGAAGGCGTCTCCACCAGTGCGCCGTGACCCTGTTTTTGCAGGTAATGATCCGGCGTGTCAAAGTTAGTAATAAAAGGATCTCCGGGCTCCGTCTCATAAGGGCCATACAATTCTTTTGCTCTGGCTACAACTTCCTGGTGGGTCCATGTAGTCCCGCCCTGTGCCGCAAAGATATAATAATAACCGTTCATCTGATACAGATGCGGCCCTTCCACCGTCTTGATCTCTGTTCCGTCATAGACGGTTCTCGCTGTCTCCGGTTTCAGCCGTTTGGCCTCCGGATCATATTCCGTCAGCGTCAGTCCGCAGAATGAATTATGATATTCCCGATGATCCCAGGTCTGCTGGATCAGATACTTCCGTCCATCCTCATCATGGAACAAAGAAGCGTCAAATCCTACGCCATTCAGATAAATGGGTGCGCTCCATGGTCCGTGGATATCTTCCGCCACCGTCAGATAGTTATACATATCCTTAAAAGCCCCGTCAACAATCTTCACATCTGTATAAACCAGCCAGAACTTACCGTCTGCATAGGACAGATCAGGCGCCCAGATACCGCCGGAACAGGGATCTCCTTTCATATCCACCAGTTCAACACGGTCAAGGACCGATGTGGTAAGATTCCAGTGCACAAGATCTTTGGATTCATGAATCCTTATTCCCGGAAACCATTCAAAAGTCGAATTGGCAATGTAATAGGTATCTCCCACCCGGATGATGGAAGGATCCGCGTGGAAGCCGGACAGAACCGGATTTATAATTTTCATGGTCAAACCTCCGTCTACTTTTTGGTCACTTCATATGTCTGTTTTCTAGTCGTCCTGTCTCTCTCTTCTTTATTTCAGGGCGCCTGCACTCATACCTCTCTCAAAGTTCTTCTGCATACACAGATAGGCAATAATTTCAGGCAGGGCCGTCATCACAGCTGCCGCCAGGATTTTAGTCTGGTCATTGGTAAACTCGCCCTGGAAATACTGTGGCAGTAATGTGACCGTCTGCATGGACGGACTCTGCAAAAACAACAGCGGCAGAAGATAAGAGTTCCAGGAATTAATCAGTGTCAGCATGATCACGGCCGAACCGATAGGCTTCGTCAAAGGCAGGATAACATGCCAGAATGTCTCAACTGTGGTCGCCCCGTCAATCTTAGCCGCTTCCATCAGTTCACTTGGAATCCCTTCATCAAAATTCCTTGTCAGCAGAATCGTAAAGGGAAGCTGTAATGCCGCCAACGGAAAGATCACCGCCAAAAAGGTATTGAACAGATGCATCCTCTGGAAGGTAACAAACAACGGTGTTAACAGGATAACCTCTGGCAGTGTCAGGGCAATTAAAATCAGCCAGAAAAATGTTTCTTTGCCAAGAATATTCAGTTTTGCAAATCCAAATCCGGCAGTCATACTGAAAATATAGACCAGAAGAATGACACTCGCCGAAATAATGATGGAGTTTCTAAAATAATACGGCACAACGCCGGTCTCCCAGACTGCCACATAGTTATAGAACCCTCTCCCGCCCAAAGAGCCCAGAAACATCTGTACCAGCGGGAGTGCATAGGGAACCACCATAATAAGCAGCAGGATCTGTAACAGGATTCTTTTCTTTTTACTTTGCAATTTAATCATACTCAAGAATCTCCTTTGTTTGCTCTGTTTGTGAGGAACGCGCCGACAACTGCCATCACCAGAAGCATAACTGACAGCGCAGCCGCATATCCCAAATGGGATTGCCGTATACCCTGACGATATATATATGTTCCCAAAAATTCGGTTGCATGGTTCGGACCGCCGGTAGTAATCAGATATGGAATATCAAAGGTCTTAAGCGCACCGATCACCCCGAGCATGGCAAGGGATACCGTTGTTCCTTTACAGAATGGGAATACCATCGTCCACAGAATACGAAGTTCCCCGGCGCCGTCTATCTGTGCCGCCTCCAGAACCTCTCTGTCAATCTGGCTCATTGCCGCATAGTAAAGAATAAAACTCATACCGGTAAATTCCCAGATAACCACTGCCATCAGCACAAACAGGGCCGTATTTGGTTTTGAAAGCCAATCTACCGTAATCGGAATACCTGCTTTTGTAAAAAACGACTGCAACATTCCCTGCGGTGAAAACATCAGACGGAATACAGGAGCCATCGTAGAAGGCGCCAGAATCGTTGGAATAAAGATCAGGCATTTATGCACTGTAGGCAATTTCACATCGGAATGTAGGATTGCCGCAAATATAAATCCCAGAAAATTCTGGATTACAAAGGTAATGGCAAAGTAAATAATTGTATTCTGAATACACTTCCAAAACACCTTGTCCTTGAACATTTTAGCAAAATTATCAAATCCCACTCTCTCCATAACAGGGCTCAAGCCATCCCATTCTATGGTCGAGAGATTAAACGTATAAAAGATTGAATAATAGATGATGATAACAAGGAATAAAAAGGCCGGAAGGATCCAGAAAAACCCGTTCATCCTCGTCTTTTTGGATAATTTATCATTTTTCAACATAATATCTCCTTGTCTGATTTCCTCTACCACCAAACAGGGGCTTCCCATAAGAAGCCCCTGTTACTTATAAACAGTAGTGATACAATTACTGCTCAGCCTGAACTTCCGCCAAATGTGCCACGCCTTCTTCAGCTGTCATGGTGCCGGATGCCACGCCTGCAAGCACATCCATCATAGCCTGGTTCAGATCAGCGCCGATGCCGCCAAAACGCGGGTTATCAGGATTGTTTACCGCATTGGTCAGGTATGCCTGGACAGCGTCATTTTGTTTTTCTCCGTTTACCAATGTTACATTATCCCAGTTCGGAGATACCGATTTCAGTACCGGAACAAGGTTCAGGGAGTCAGCGATCATCTGCTGGCCTTCTTCGGATGCGCCGAGCCACAGAGCGAAATCCGTAGCAGCCTTCTGATCCTTTGCGGATGTGGAAACTGCTGTCGCATAGTCAATATCGCAGAATACATAACCAACATTGCCGGTTCCTGCGATGTCAGGGAAATTGATCGGAACCATTGCAAACGGTTCATCCGTAGAGGATGCTGCCTCCATATTCGCCCGCATGGTATCCGGCAGACAGTTCATGGTATACCAGGAACCCATCATGATCATAGCTGCCTGTCCGGACAGGAACAGATTGTTAGCCTCCGGATACTGCTGGATACCCAGCGCGCCATCCTGCATGATCCCCTCATCAAACAGACTCTTCCAGAGATTTAAAGCAGTTACAAATGTCTCATCTGTCCACTCTGCCTCTCCCCTGGTTGCCTTCGTGAACTCGCCCGGCTTTACATTGTCACAGATTGCATGCCAGGTATCCATATTAAAGGCACCCTGTCCTGCGCCCTGCACGAATCCGATAATACCGTTGGCTTCAAAAGTTGCACAGGCTTCTTTCCACTCAGCCATATTGGTAGGAACCTTAACATTGTACTGATCAAACAGATCCTGGTTGATCCAAAGGTTTCCTGCATAACAGGTGCCAACTCCCAATGCCTTGATCTGACCGTCTACTGTCATACTGGCAAGAGAAGCCTCATTCAGCTTGTCTGCATAATCATCGCCCAGATATCCTTTGAGTGCATCTGTCAGATCAATCGCCTTACTGCCAAAAATCTGGACGCCGCCGTTTGCGGAACCCGCAGATACTTCAAAGATATCTACGCCTTCACCATTTGCCAGCGCCGGTTTGATGGCTGCATCATAATCATCAACCGTTGTCTGTTTCCATGTAATCCTGACATCCGGATAGGTTTCATTAAATTTTGCGATATACTGCTCATTAAGCGGTGAACCGGGCGTCCATCCCCACCATACCAGATCGGCTGCACCTGATGCAGTACCTGCTGTGTCCCCGGCAGCCGGCGCCGTCTGTCCGGATGCCGCATCATTTCCATTTCCGCTTCCTGTTCCTGCGTCCCCACATGCTGCCAAAACAACTGATGTGGTAAGTAAAAGTGCCATAAGTTTTGTTTTACGTGCCTTCATTTTCAATCCTGCCTCCCTTTCTTAAAATAAATTTGATTAATTAGCTCCTTCACATAACGGATACTGTCCAGATATTCCTCATCCGTATTCAAATGTTCAATGATAAACGGCATGTCCTTGTCATAGGACGTTGCAGTCTCAATCAAGTGACGGATGTTGACAGCCCCGTTTCCCATATAAGTCTCACGGAAAAACAGTGTATAATCTTCTTCCATCCGGACATCCTTCAGATGACAGCTTTTAACCAGTTTTCCCAGTTTCTCAAAACATTCCTCAATGAAATCTTCATTGTAAAAATATCTCTTCGGTGTTGTCATCCAGTTAAATACATCCATATGGACTGCAAACCTGTCGCGGTCAACTGCTTCCAGAAGATGAAGATATTCGTCCGGCCCCATGGGGACCATCCAGGGCATGGATTCAATCGTAAAATAAGTATTGCGGGGCTGTACTGCATCTATGATTTCACGGATTGTTTTCACACCCAGATCCCAGGTCTCCCTGGAATAGTTGTCCTTATATGCACCATCCCATCTGCGACCTCTGGCACCGATGATATTCACACAGCACCTGGCGCCGATCCTGTCAGCCAGTTCCAGCTGCCCAACAGCAAAGCGAACGGCCTTTCTTCTGGCATCCTCATCCGGATCCAGGGTATTGCGCCATATTCCCACTTCCGCAATCGTAAGCTGCTGTGCTCTTGCTGCTCTCACATATTCTTCCACCAAAGCCGGATTATCTTCACAATTCGGTGAAAAATTAATCGCTTCCAGTCCCAGTTCTTTATGCCTCCTGGCCCACTGTGCCGGACTTTCATGCTGAAGCGGTGATGATACCCCTAATTTCATAATTACTTTTCCACCCCCTTATCCGATTGTTTCTGTTCAGTCTTTATTCCTTAGAATAACTTTCCAGAAGCTCCACGATACACTTAAGCTCTGGCGCCTCAAGATAGTTGTACTCTCCGCTGCCGTCACCATATACGCCACGCTGAACCAGTTTCAGTCCTGCTGCCTCAGCGCTGGCAACTTTTGCCTTGGAATCCTTAATCTGAAATGCTATATGATGGATGCCCTCACCATGTTCGTTCAGATAATCCCTCCATGTAGACGGCTCCTCATTGGGTTGAATCAGTTCCAGCTGTAATCCGGGCCCAACATCAAAAAATGCCATCCAGCAATATGCATTTGGCGCCGGTTCCCCCTTGTACGTGGTTCCTGTGACAGCATAGTCACCAATCGGCTGCGTTTCCGGTACTTCAAGTCCTAAAAATTCTGCCCATTTTTTCTTTGTTTCTTCCACATCCTTTACAATAAACCCTACCTGGGCTACCAGATGTGTTCCTACTACTCCTGCCATATTTTCATTCTCCTCGTATTATATAGTAGTAGTGTTTATAGTCCCTCTCCAAGGACTCTTTATTTTAAATCCTGTCAATAAAACTCCCAGGATTTAAAGCGCTTGGTCTTTCACAGGCCGTCTTCATCTGATAGAAGATCCCTGTCTCTGCCGCCTCCCGGATTCCCTGCAAAATTTCCGTTACATGAAGAATCAGTTCCCCATTGGCACGATTCTTTTCTCCAGTCTCAATGGCATTTGCAAGGTCCAAAACGCCGATTCCCCGGGAATAGTCCTTCACTCTGGGGAACAGTTCGGGAAGTTCATAAAACTTCTCTTTTCTTGCCATTGCCTCCTCCGACTTCTGGAATACCGTATCGGTATACTGTTCTTTGCGATACACCCTTGGCGTCCCGCCGCCGAAATTGGGATCCGGATAACTTAAGGTTCCGCCATCACCATAGATTTCAAACATCGGGAGATTTGATTTATAAATATCAAAACTAATATTCAGGTTCACCACCACGCCGCTTCGCAAACGAAGAATCGCTGTATAGTGGGTTGGATATTCTGCCGGAATATCTTTACCGGCATCCTTTCCCGTATAGATATGTCTGGTCTCATTCGCCTTTGCACTGAAGGCTGCAATGCTTCCCACCGGCCCAAGCAGTGATACAATGGCCGATGCATAATAGGGACCCATATCAAACAGCGGTCCGCTGTCCTCCCTGTAAAAGGGTGCCGGATTCGGATGCCATGTCTCCACTCCAAAGGTCGTCATATTCGCTGTCACAAAGAACGGCGTTCCGATCAGGCCACTGTCCAGATAATAACGGACACTCTGTAATCCCGATGAAAGAAAGGTATCCGGTGCGCATCCCACCAGAATCTTCTTCTCCTTGGCAAGTTCCAGCACCTCTGTTGCCGCATCCACATTCGGAGCAAAGGGCTTCTCACTGAATAAATGTTTCCCGGCACGGATAATCTGTTTATTTAACGCTACATGAAACTGCGGCGGCGTCAGATTGATGATGATATCAACCTCTGTATCCTGTAGTAATTCTTCTGTGGTATACGCCTTTTCAATATGAAATTCTTCTGCCAGCTTCCGGGCCAATGTACAATCCACATCTGCACATGCCACAATATGAAGTTCTTTAAAAAATGACTGGATATCTGCAAGATAAGTCCTGCTGATTACACCGCATCCCAGTATACCGATTTGATAAGTACGCATTTGTCACCCTTCCATTATCTGCCAAAAGCAATTCAGTTTTTCTTCAATTCTTATCATTAATTATAATAAATATGCACAGTCAATGTTTTGCATATTCTCTGTTTTATATGTGAATATTTTGCTTTTTTTATTAAAAAAAACAAAATGTTTTATGCATTTTTTCTCAAATTATATTTTTAAAGGATAAATATGTTGCCTTTTTTATTTATAAATGATAATCTTTATAAAAACTTATGTGAATATTACACATGTTCAGATACTGTTATTAATTTTGTATATGTAGTTCAAATATTGCAGTTTACATAAAATTGGAGGTTTGCCTGTTATGCGATTAGACAGTTACTATGAAGACCTTTCCTTTGAAGAAGGCAGAAAAATCATTGTTTCCAAAAAAATCGATGCAGACTATGCGAACAGCATCCACTGGCATCCTTATGCGGAAATCCTCTTAAGTCTTCAGGAAGGGAATACTGTTACCGTCAATTTTAATAAATATGTCCTGAAACCCAACGATCTCATCATTGTTTATCCGGGAGATCTACATTCCGTTGAAAACGTATCTAAAGATTCTTTCCTGATCATCCAGTTTCCCATCAACCTGATCACTGTCATGAATGATATAAACCGTATTCTGCCCATTTTGTACAAAACACTCTATTGTGCCTATGATCCCTGTAATGTGGAAAACGACAGGATGATTCTGACATTAAAAAAAATAGATGTTCTTCATCAATCAGAACATCCATTTACTGAAGTCGATATTTATTCCCTGCTGCTTACTTTCTTTTCCCTGTTCGGACAGTATTGTGTAAATACAAACAATGCCCACACCACCGGATATCCGGTGACACAGTACAAGTCTTCCAAACTGATGGCGGAGGCTTGCCTGTATATTTCCCAGAACTGTGCGGAACCCCTGACACTGGATTCCGTTGCCCACCAGCTCGGCATCAGCAAATCCTATTTCTCGCATTTATTTAAGGACTATACACAGATGACCTTTATTGATTATCTCATCAGAGAACGGATCAACCGGGCGGAAACCCTGTTTTTGGGACCCAAAAAGAAAATCCTTGATATTGCCATCGAATGTGGATTTTCCAGCATTTCTTCCTTTAACCGAACCTTCAAAAAGGTCAAGGGAATTTCTCCTACGGAATTCCGGGAGGCCATGATTCAGCCTATTTCCAAGGAGAACATGTCACCGTAATACCTTCTCTTTCCCGGCCGAGATGAAAGGTTCCACATGTTTTCTCGCCTGTCAGGGTATAAGTACCCCGGAAACCGTTAAGAAGCGCCAGGCCGTTTTCATCCGTCCGAACCCTTTTTGATGTATGCCACTCTCTATGAATCAAATCCCGCAGCATACGGTAGGACGGCTTCTCACTGTTATCTGTTCGCAGCACACCGCTTGGCGCTCCAAGCCAGGCGCCGTCTGTAAAGTCCCACCCGGTAATCGCTTCTACCAGAGGATGGGCAAAGAGAAAACGGTACATCTCCTCCATTTCTTCTGCCTGACGCTTTTCTCCTTCTTCCGTAGTCGGCCATTCAGGAATCTGATAATCGTTCAGATCCACAATATGAGCAGGCATAATATGACCGGATACCACTGTATTCTCTGTAAAATGCAAGGGCAGGCCAAAACCTGCAAACCGTTTAATGATTTCTTCCAGTTTCTCTATTCCCATGTACCCCTGATGCTGGTGAGTCTGTAGTCCAATCGCATCAATCGATACTCCGGCATCGAGACAATCGGCAATCAGTCCGGCATACCTGTCACTTAAATTAAAGTCATTGATCAACAGAGTTGCCTTTGGATTAGCAGCTCTGGCCGCCGCAAAAACCTCTTTGACCAGATTGATGCGCCCGTACTCTTTGCAGATCCTTGTAATCGCATTGTCATATTTGTCAAACTCCGGCATAATGACCACTTCATTGATCACATCCCACATATCAATCACGCCGGCAAAAGCCGTGACATCTCTGTGGATTCTTTCCAGCTGCCTGTCCAGAATCACCTTATTGTCATATTTCATGAGCCAGTCCGCACACAAGGTATGCCAGCATAAGGGATGGCCCTTTACCGTTTTCCCATGCTCTTTCAGGTATCTGGACGCGTTCATACGGCTTTCAAATGCCGGAGCATTTTCCTTTTCCTCATAAGCGCCCCAGTAAAAGGACATGGTCCCGTAATTATAAAGTTCCAGCCATTTACGCATACGGTCTTCATAGAACGCATCACCCTTATTTTCGTTCGTAAGCGGAAGTGCGTCAAAAGCCCCGCAACCAAACAGAAAATCATGATTCACCAACTCAGCCTGAAATTCCGCGTCTTTTACCGCATTTCCTTTTGCATCCACCACACGAATCTGTGCAGTCGCTTTTCTGTTTTCATACTGTTCCATTTTACCTGATCTCCATACTTTCCTCATACTTCTTTCGTAACAATTTTATAAAATAACACAGGAGCCTGTCACCAGGGATACACTTCCCCCGCATAAGTCAGGAAAAGATTCCCGTCTTTTACATTTCTTCTTGTTTCAAATAACAACCGCAAAGTTTCCGCCTGTTCATAAGAATCAAAAGGCGCCAGTGCATTTCCCTCATTGGTTCTGACCCAGCCCGGATGAACACAAAGGATATTCATGTCCTCATCATCTTTCCAAACATTCCATAAGGTTTTGGTAATCATATTCACCGCAGCCTTCGTAATCGCATAGTCCGTCATGCCGGTGCGATAGCAGGTCCCGATACTGCCGGCTTCAGAAGAAATACTAACCACCAGTGCCGTCCCACTGCTCTTTTTCAAAAGCGGATAAAATGCCTGAATCACACGAAGCGCTCCTGCTGCCCCCACATAAGCCATCGTCTCTGCGATCTCCATCTCACTGCGAAGAATCGCAAGCAATTCTTCCTTGTCATACCCCTCTACAATCTGTCCGTACTCCCGAAAGGACGGATCTGTCACCGCATTAATTTTCATACTCTGCCTCCTCTACATATCACAGACTTCAAAAAACTCCGGGGCAGGCAGATTCTGATTTACCATGTAATTACAGCACCACTCATGATGCCCATAGGATTCACAGCGTCTGCTCTCCCCTTCCACCGTCCGAAAACAATTCCCTTTGCAGCGAATCCAGTTTTCGCCCGGCATTGATTGTGTATTTTTCCTATGCTCTGAAGACATAGCCATTATCCTCCTGCCAGTCTGTTTTATGCTTTCATTTTATACAGGTACGGCTAAATATGGCTACCATTTTTCTGCTTTAAAAGTATGCAGATTGTGTTATTTGCAAAAGGAAAACTTATGCTGCCCCCAACACCAGTTTTCTGTTCATCGTTTTATTGACTAAAGCAACATATCATGTTGCATAAATACCGATAAAAGCATACAACAGGTGATGGATTCCTATGCCCGGTTATGACATAATAGTAAATAAGCAATGGCCATCAGATAACAACCAGAACGGAGAAAACAATAAAATGAGTCTTGGAAATAATATCAGTTTTTTACGGAAACAGAAAAAATTTACACAGGAACAACTTGCCGACAGGCTGCATGTGACCAGACAGACCGTGTCAAGATGGGAATCTGACGAAGTCGTTCCAGAGCTGGACAGACTTGTGGAGATGTGCGGGATTTTTGCCTGTAAACTTGATGCTCTTGTAAGAGAAGACTTATCCGCCCCGGGTGAAATTTATTCAGAAATAAAACTCAAAAGAATAGCGCCTTTCAGGATGGCTTCCTATGTGATCATTTCCCCGGATCCTGAAAGCGATTCCCTTGGCTATATAGGCAGATGGGCCAAAAACAGCGGACTGACCAGAATATGTCCTGATGTGAAACTGATTGGATGGGATTTCCCTTTTGTATCGCAGGAACAGCAGAACAGATTTGGTCTTCACGGCTATGTTGCAGCCTGCGTGATCCCGGATGACTTCGAGACAGACTGTCCCGGCGTAACATTTTTACAAAATAAAGAAGCCGATTATGCTGTAATAACAATTAAAGAGCCATTCATTCAGCCGTTTGAAAGGATTCCCAACGCTTATAAGCTGATTATGGAATACCTTCAGGCTAACAATTTCAAAGAAAAGAGCCAGGAGAATATCATCAGCTGCTTTGAATATGAATATGTAAAAAATGATATCACCTATATGGATGTGTTCATTCATGTAGATGGTGTGACAAAAGCGGATGCTTTTTCGATGTTTCACTAAAACTTTATTTACGCGAGGATGATGATACCATGCAAAAAATCAATTATATCAAACAGCCTACAGATTATTTATGCGGGCAGGCTTGTGTCGCCATGCTTGCAGGCGTAACGGTAGAAGAAGTCGTTTCCGTAATGAATAACGATAAGGGCACAGGGAAAAAGGATATCGAGAGGGCTCTGAATCATTATGGCATAAGGCAGGCAAAGACAATGACAAAGGCAGATAACTCTTCTGTTTTACCAAAAGTATGTATTCTTAAGGTTCTGCTGCCCAAATATGGCCATTGGATTTTATACTATGACGGGAAATATTATGACCCGGAATTTGGATTGATGGATGAATTATATCACAAAGCAAGGATTCAATCCTATTTGGAGATTTTTGTTGATGAAGAAAAAATCTAAACTCCCATGTATCTCCCTATAACCGAAAATGCTTCTAACGCATAAAAGCATTTTGTGTTCCTAAATTATATGGACAAATGTCTCTGCACTTATGACATGTGATTCTCCATGTTCGTTTTTCTTCATCATCTCCAAACGCATATTCCCAACAGGTTTGTTGTTTCAATTCCGGATTTTCCAAGGCATTTACAGGACAAACATCCACGCATAAATTACAATGATCGCAAACCGGTTCTTTTATTTCATCAGGCTCAAGTTCCTGTTCGCACAAAACCATACCCAGCCAGACCATACTGCCAAATTCCGGTGTTATCAACAAAGAGTGCCTTCCTATTGTCCCCAGCCCTGCTGCCTGCGCCGCATGTTTTTGGGAAACAATGGAGCGCCACCTGCCTGTATTGCTATCCCATTGGTTTTCATTCGTCGGTATGGGAACGCATATTACCTGATATTTTTCCATTTCAATACAAAAATCAAGCGCTATTGCATCCATTTTAGGTGTTATCGAATTTCTTGCCCTCGTGTAGGGAATATCAGATTTACAAAGCAATGTGCCCACAGGAAATCTGCTGCCAAAAGAAATTACAGATTTGCAGGTCGGTAAAATATCTAAAGGATGATACCCTGACGGCGCATCCGCGAATCTGTCTATACTTGCTATGCCGCACAAATCTGCTCCTAAAGAGAGCATGACTGCAAAGACTCTCGCAATATACCGTTTTAGCCCCATCCAGGCGACACCCCTCACAATTGATATGTTCAGGCAGAATGGGAGCATTATTCAGCCCGGCCCATAATTTTGCAGTCTTTTCACGCAGTGCCTGATCATCATTGATTGTCGCAAGGTATGACAAACCGAAATTTGCTAAATCAATCCAAAATGTCTTGCAATTACATCACACACCTCTTCTCTGGTATCTTTTCCATTATCTTGTCTGACAACAATAAAAAAACCGCTGTTTGCATATTCATCATAGTGCTTCTGACCATTAATAAGCGCAAGACCACGCTTGTAATTATCCATAACGGCTTCGGAGTTATCACAGCTTTCGATAACATTAAGGATAAACTGTTTATCGGGGTCACTTCGGTCAAAGAAACGCTCAACACTCATGGATTGCGGCGAAAGCATAACAGCAACACGATTATAATCCGAAATTTCTTTCAGTATGTCAATGGGGATATTGGTATCTGCTATCACCTTTCTATCTCTTGCTATTGATATAAGTTCAGCTATCTCAAACTCCGCCGCTTCCCTTCCTGTGCTATATACCCATCGTTCATATTCCTCCGGAGAACGAAGAACAAAATCTTTCCAGTCAGTAAGGTTTTTGGTAAAACAAATATCAGGCTGCATATCGGGTGCGGCCACAATATCAGATATTGTACTATGATAGTTTTCTCCGCAGAAAATCATATCATATCGATCCGCAAGCATTTTTACTGTTGTTGACTTTCCGGCATAAGCTGTACCCGTAATAAAATATACATTTTTAAGATAGTATCTTAGAATATTGTTCTCAATTTTCAATACAGATCCCTCCACGAAATCCAGCTTCATTTGTTCCGCTTAGCTTCCAGACAAATGGGAAGAAAGCTCATGAACAAATATCAAAAAATATGAGTTCTTTGCATTATTTCCGAAATCGCTGTCAAGCCACCACAAGATATTAAAAAGAATATTCTCAATTTGTGCTATGCACCTGTCAATAATGTGAGATTTATCGCCAATGGCCGCAAAGTAATTCATAAAGTAATAATAATCATGACTATCAAAAATACATGCAATCTGATTACACATCTCACAATAAACTTTCAATTGGGGGTATGGCCTTTCAGCAGACATTTCCTAATGCTTCTTCACATACTCAAATCCATTTTTTAATTCGGAAAAAGGGATTAAACTCTCAAAATTTAATATTTCAGAAATAAACGGTTCCATCCGTGATTGCGTAAAAAACAATAGATTTTCCAACTGTTCAAATGTATTTTTTCACTGTTCAAAATACTTTGGAGCGCTAAACTGAGTTGATTTTGCATCTGGTTATACGTTTCTTCATTTGAAAAATCAATCTCATCTGGTATAAAGTGAAACATTTAAAATCTCCTCCCAAATCAAACCTGGAGTTACCTTTAATAAATACTTACAATAACTCCTTTACGCTCAATACACATATTACGGAAGAACTCTTTCAAACCATTAAACGCCTCTGTCAATTCACCTTTTAACTCGTCTTTTTCGGATTCTACCCAGATGGTCGGATAAATTCCGTTTTGAGCTAATTTTCTTGGTGAAAAGTCATTAAGAGCTTTATTGATATCAAATTCATTGAGTGCAGATAATATCTCACTGACCCTTTCAGGATAAATATATGCAATAAAATCTGCCTCTTCATCATCTGAAAACATCGCTGTCCCCACAATGGCTTCACTCAGCAAATTATTCTCAACAGGCATAGTCGCCGAGACACCAGTTAAAATAAAATGGAGTCCATCCCACAGCTTGTCCATATCATACATCTTCATATTTTCTTCTGCAAGCGCCTCAATTTCATCGAATAAATCTTCGTCCGATTTGTTCCTCAAATTTTCTATTAAGTCACGCTCCGCTTCCATGTAACATGCAATCATTCCCATTTTAACAACCATGATCCTTTCTCAACCTGCGAATTTACAGTACTGTTATTTTTTCAGAAAATCGCTAAATTCTTTCAATTCCTTTTTGGTATCTTCCGAAAGTCTGTTATATTCTGTATCATGAATTGCTCCCTCTAAGGTATATAAATGCACCAGACACACATTGGGATATTTCTGCTTTAGCTTAAGAAATGCATCTTTTGCACCAAACTCAATTAGTTTCTCAGAGGATTCAATGCCAACCGATATTAATTTTCTTTCCATTTCTTTACCAATATTCATCATGGATGTTAATTCTGACATATTTTCCCTCATTTCTGCGCTGCTTTCTGCGCATAAATCAGTTTGTGCTTTCAAATTCCACTTTATCTGATCAGCGCCTCCGCTTTTCCATAGTCATTTTTACGAACAAATATTTTATATTCACACGAATAGTCCTGATTAATCCCAACGCTGCCCATATAGCTTCTTCCGCTTCCAACGCCCGATGCTCTTTGAAGGTTGGTTGTTTTCACAACATAGTCAATATGATTATCCGCCAGAATATTCCGGATATCTGACTGGCGCTTCATATCCATTGTCACGATAAGTTCTCTTCGATTAAAAATAGTAATCATAAGTTTCCCTTCTCTTTAATAAAATCCAAAATGTGCTGCTACCCTATTAACTAATTCGTCAACTCCTACGCCTCCATCGTTTATAATGGAAAGATACTTGTTCTCTTCACATTGTCTTTGCACTTCTTTCGCAAACAAGACATCTCTATCCATCCAATTACAAAAAGCTTTTTCTTTATCCCTGCATCCTTCTAATATATATGGCACAAATTCCCGCTTTCTGAAATGAGAAATCTGAAATTCTTTTGCAGGCGTAATGGAAAGATATCTGCTGCGCGGTACACCTGATTGTTTCATTAAATCCGGTACATACGCCACACCTTCTGTAATAATTCCATTTTCACAATGAAGCTTTTTTATATCCGCCAATATATATTCAAAAACTTCTTTATAGAACTCAAATTCCTCCATACATTGAAGTGCAGGCTCTCTCATCCAAATCTGTTCCGGGGTCAGTGTAACAGTCTTTTTACATATAGGATATCCTTTTAGCGCACCCAATTTCGTATACTCATCAAGGAAATCATCTACTTTGAAATAATATAAATTATATTTCCGCGAGAGAATTTCCGCTACTGTGCTTTTTCCTGCACAGGGTGAACCGCCAATGTAATATGTATTCATCATTTATCCCTCACGATTCGGATTTCAAATTGCCTTTTTGTATATGATCCTGAATGATCTGCTCTGTCACTTCATATATCTTTTCCGAACCCAGTTTTGTTTTACCCTGTCTTGTATATACCTGCTTTGCCGTAACATCATGTTCCCGCCAGTCGCCGCCATCATTACTGTTATTCAAAATAAGGGGCTGGAAGTTATCCATCGCATGGGCGAATCTGGATTCCGCCGTCTCATATGCTTCAAACTCATCAAACAAGGCAATAAACTCCTGTCTCTGGTCTTCCGGAAGAATCGAAAATATACGTTCTTTTGCGGCATCCTCCCTGGCTTTTTGTGTGAGCAGACTTTCTGCATCATAAGCATATGTATCTCCTGCATCAATTTCCACGATATCATGAAGCAGACACATAAGCATTACCTTTGCAATATCTACTTTTTCGTTTGCATATTCCCTGAATAGATATGCCATTACCGCCATATGCCAGGAATGTTCGGCGTCATTTTCGTTCCTGCCGTTACCCGACAGATGCGTTTGTCTGAAGATATTTTTGGCCTTGTCTATTTCCAAGGCAAATGCCAATTGCCTTTCTATCCGTGAATTCATTGCAATACCTCCACAAATCAGGACTTTTCAGATTGCTTGTATTTTCGATAGACAGAATGGGAGATTAATGCAAAAACCATAGGTATACAGGCGTACCCGGCATTAACCTTTCCGTCATTACAAAGAACATATAAAGCCCCGGCTAATGTTAAAATGATGAATATTACACTTAGTGTCAAAGCTGCCCCTTTTATCATAATGTCCTCCTGCAATGCAATTTTCATTAAACTTCCCAGACCTTTTCATCAAGCGGCACACTGCATCCCCACGATGCTGCCGCCTTCTGAAACATCTTTTTCCCAAGGGTTTTGAATATCAATCCCACAATCAGGCGCACAGGAAGCGGAAAATATTCCGGGCCGGTAAATTTTTTTGCTTCCTCACGAAAGAAACCGTCTCCCTCCGCAAACAGTTCACCCATTGCCTGATATGGTTTTGTGACCTGAGCCTGTTTTTCTTCCCCTAAAATCCGGATTCCGAAATTATCTCCTTTCACCAGACAGCCGCCATACCGAACGCCCAAATATCCTGGTAATTTTGCCAGAAATTCCTCGCCGCAGCGAAGCTGGCACCCTTCCGCAAAACCGCTTTGCAAAAGAAATGAAAGTCTTGTATACTCATCCTTCCTGGGAAGCGTTTCCAGAAATTCCAAAAGAAGTCCAGGCACACACTCTACATATAATGGCAGCGCAATGAGGATTTCATCGTTTTTGATATAAGCATCCCGAATGATGTCCCATGTATTTCGATCGGAGATTGTATATGTTTCAAAGGT
>ERZ779621.54-NODE-54-length-94938-cov-21.106363_pt1 | contig 94938 bp, 85 predicted proteins | sample MGYA00514215_ERZ779621 | MGnify/ENA primary metagenome ERZ779621 (study PRJEB29562, sample SAMEA4376715) | mouse gut metagenome | isolation source: Cecum | study: EMG produced TPA metagenomics assembly of the A DSS colitis mouse model was used to assess the...
AAGTTTTTAGATATGCATCAGTTTAATGAATTGGCTGGGCGCTGAATTGTAACAAATAAAAAAGAAAAGTAAAAAATAGGTTGATTAATTGCTAAAAAAATTATATGATAAGTTAGATGGAATTTAATAGGAAGTATGAAGGAGGAAGGAAACTTGCTCGAGATTAGATCAAACGAAACAGACGCAGCAGCAAGGATAATAGTAGTAGGTGTAGGCGGCGCGGGCAACAATGCCGTTAACCGAATGATAGATGAGACGATTACAGGTGTTGAATTTATAGGAGTCAATACAGATAAGCAGGCTCTGCAGCTCTGCAAGGCGCCGAAGCTTCTGCAGATCGGCGAGAAACTGACCAAGGGACTTGGGGCAGGAGCGAAGCCTGAGGTAGGGGAGAAGGCAGCGGAGGAGAGTTCGGAGGATATAAAGGAATCGTTGAAGGGTGCGGACATGGTATTTGTCACCTGTGGAATGGGTGGAGGTACAGGTACAGGTGCAGCTCCCATCGTGGCAGCGATCGCAAAAGAGATGGGTATTCTCACTGTCGGGGTTGTCACAAAACCATTTAAGTTCGAAGCGCGCACCCGCATGACGAACGCTTTGACAGGGATTGAAAAGCTCAAGGAACATGTGGATACATTGATCGTCATTCCCAATGACAAGCTGCTTGAGATCGTCGATAGACGGACAACCATGCCGGATGCACTGAAAAAGGCGGACGAGGTGCTCCAGCAGTCGGTGCAGGGTATCACGGATCTGATCAATGTGCCGTCTGTTATCAACCTTGACTTTGCAGATGTGCAGACAGTTATGAAGGAAAAAGGTATCGCACATATTGGTATTGGCTATGGAAAGGGAGAGGATAAGGCAGCAGATGCGATCAAGATGGCTGTCAATTCACCTCTTCTCGAGACCACACTTGATGGGGCAACAGACGTTATTCTTAATATCTCAGGTGACATCTCCATTTTTGATGCAAATGATGCGGCGAGTTATGTTCAGGAACTTGCGGGTGAGGATATCAATGTTATCTTCGGTGCGATGTACAATGAAGATATGGCGGATTCCTGTACCGTCACAGTCATCGCGACAGGTATCGTTGAGAAAAAGCAGAATATACCGCTCAACAATATGGGCAGGATCAACAGCAATTTCTCTGTGAAGCCAAACAATATGCCAAACACCTCATCAAGACCAAGACCTCAGGGACCGGCAGGAGGCAACAGGATGCAGCCGAATGGACAAGCACCTCAGGGGATGCAGCCCAGACCGGACAACAGTGTCAAGCCGGCAGCAGATCTGAGAAGCAATGTGAAGGAGCAGACGTTGAACATACCAAGTTTCTTAAAGCGATGATAACAGGCTCAGAAAAAGTCGAAAAATTAACATAGTTTAGTCCCATGCTTTGACAAAAAAGCATGGGACATTTTTTGTATAATCCTTTTATAAGGACGGAGGTGATTGGGATTTATGATATATATATTGATGTTTTTCTGGTACAAAATATTTTGATGGATATGCAGCTGTTAATTCTGACGCTGCTTTTGCTTAAAGAAAAAATAGTATTTTATAGACTGTTGGCTGCATCATTGACTGGCGGAGCAGGAGCGGTGCTGATCCTGATCTCTGGCATAGGATTTGGTGTGTCATATATATTGATAGTACTTGTGCTGGACGCAGCTATGCTTCTCATCTGTCTGCGGCGTCCCACAAAGCAGGGTATAGCGCTCCAAAAGCTCGTTATGGGGATCATATACCTGCACTCAATGGTATTTGCTTACGGAAAGCTTCTAGAGTGTGCTGACAGGCTGACGGGAAATCAGATGCCGCGGATTATGGTAAAAGTACTGATCGCAGGTATCGTGATCATTATACTGGCCTGCCACCGCCTGGCAGAAACGAGATGCATCTATGAGGTCACTTTGATCGAAGGGGAAGAGAATGCTGTGTACAAGGCATTGTATGATACAGGAAATCTACTGACGGATCCTGTATCTGGCAAACCAGTGTCTGTGGTGGAGGAGACGGACCTGACAAAAAAGTGGCTGGAAAGATACCCGCAGAAATATAAGATCATTCCGTATCAGAGTGTAGGGAAGACGCATGGAGTTATGGAAGGGATCGTGGTGGATGAAATGATTATTCAAAAGGAAAGGGAACAGGTGGTGAAAAAAGGGGCAGTGGTAGCGCTCTATAAAGGGAAACTGTCAAAGGACGGGGCGTTCCAGATGATATTGAACCATAGCCTGATGATGTGAGAGAATGGAGGATGATTATGATCATAAAACTATACCTCCCAGGGAAAATGCGATTATCTTTTGGGAAAAACAAGAATAAAAATGCAGTAGGGAACGAAATTCATTATATTGGCGGTTCTGAGGTGCTGCCGCCGCCGCTTGAGGGCGAGGAGGAGAACAGGGCGATCAACGGATTGGAGACCGAGTATGCTAATGAGGCAAGGGCGCTTTTGATCGAACATAATCTAAGGCTTGTAGTGTACATTGCCAAAAAGTTCGACAATACGGGGGTGGGCGTTGAGGATCTGATCTCGATCGGTACGATCGGACTCATCAAGGCGATCAACACATTTAACCGCAGTAAGAACATCAAACTGGCAACCTACGCGTCTAGATGTATCGAAAATGAGATATTGATGTACTTGAGAAGGAACAACAAGACAAAACTTGAAGTTTCGATCGACGAGCCCCTGAATGTGGACTGGGACGGCAATGAGCTGCTTTTGTCGGACATTCTCGGAACGGACGAGGATGTGATCTACAAGGATTTGGAGACAGAGGTGGAACGGAGTCAGTTAAAGCGTGCGATATCTAAATTGGGAGAGCGGGAACGGACGATCATCATGCTGCGGTTTGGCTTAAACGATCCAGATGATATGGAGATGACACAGAAGGAAGTGGCAGATTATCTGGGGATATCACAGTCTTATATCTCGAGACTGGAAAAGAAGATCATGAAACGGTTAAAAAAAGAGATGGCTAGTTAAGTCACTTACAGATAGTACATAGACGTATTTATATCCTCATACATATGTTTTTTGGACACTCAAGTCTGAATAAACATAGATCATGGAGGAAAATGGCAGATTGCATTTTCTTTCGGAAAAATGGAGGATCATAAATATGGCACTTGGAAAAGTTGAAATATGCGGTGTAAATACGTCAAAGCTCCCTGTACTCAAAAACGAGGAAAAGCAGGCGCTTTTTGAAAAGATAGAACAGGGGGATATGCAGGCTAGGGAGGAGTATATCAGAGGAAATCTCAGGCTGGTCCTGAGCGTGATCAAGCGCTTTTCACAGTCCAATGAGAATGTGGATGACCTGTTCCAGATCGGGTGTATCGGGTTGATCAAGGCGATCGACAACTTTGACTCCAGTCTGGATGTAAAATTTTCTACCTATGCGGTACCTATGATCATCGGAGAGATCAGAAGGTTTCTGAGGGATTCGTCCAATCCGATCCGTGTGAGCCGCTCGCTGAAGGACACGGCGTACAAGGCGATCTATGCCCGGGAGAACCTCACGAAAAAGAATCTGCGCGAGCCGACGATCATGGAGATCTCCGAGGAGATCGGGATCCCCAAGGAGGATATCGTGTATGCACTCGACGCGATCCAGAATCCCATGAGTCTGTATGAGCCGGTGTACACGGAGGGGGGAGACACACTCTATGTGATGGATCAGATCAGCGATAAAAAATGTAAGGAGGATAACTGGGTTGAGAATATTTCCCTGAGTGAGGCTATGAAGCGGCTGGATGAGAGGGAGAATGAGATCATCAATCTGCGCTTTTTCGAGGGAAAGACGCAGATGGAGGTCGCGGAGTACATTGGGATCTCCCAGGCACAGGTGTCACGGCTGGAAAAAAATGCCTTGCGCACCATGAAAAAATATCTAACATTCTAAAAAAGTAAAATTTTCTAAAAAATTTTAACTGGACAGACAATATATACTATTGACTTAATCGTTGAAACAATTTAAAATAGAGGTTAAGTAATTAAAGTAGCTGGAGATTCAAAAGGCTGCTTTAATAATGTACTAATAGAATATAGTGTGAAAGGATGTTACTTATGAATGAACAAACAAATTTAGGGCGTAGGTTTAGCATCAGGTGGCTGGTGATTTCATTAGTTTCGCTGCCGATGATGCTGGCATGTATCGTTATCGTGTCAGTCTCTACGCTGGCGCTGAAGCAGGGAATGGAGTCTGAGACATTTAAGACGCTCAAAGCCCTGGCAACAGGTACGATGCTTGCTTTGGACGGAGTGTCGTCAGGAAATTACTCCATGCAGGGGGACGATCTGTACAAGGGCGAAGTGAACCTTTCGGTGGAGCTTGGAGAACTGGTCGATCATTATGCAAGTTCGAACAGTGGTGAGATCACGCTCTTCTTTGGTGACGTGCGACGTGCGACCACGATCAAGGACACACAGGGCAATCCGATCGTTGGCACGAAGGCAGATCCCAGGGTGGTCACAGAGGTGTTGAATGGCGGAAACGAGTTTTCCAGAAATGATTTCGAGATCAACGGCAGTCTCTACTATGGATACTATGTTCCTGTAAAGGATAGTACGAACCAGATCGTCGGGATGGTCTGCGCGACCAAGGAGCGGGAGACGATCGAGGAGTACATCTCACTGAGAGAGACCGTCATCGTCGGAATAGCGGTCGTGATTTATATCATATGTATCGCTTTTGCGACGGTTATCATAAAGAAGAGACTCCAGTATCCGCTGAACAAGCTCTCTGATGTTGCCAGAAGGATGGCGAGGGGCGATATCAATATCCGTCTTGAAAAGACATCAAATGATGAGTTTGGCGATCTGACAGACGATTTCACAATGATGATGAAGACAATCGGCGATCAGGTGCGCGTCACAGAGCAGGTTGCGGAGGGTGACTTGACAGCGACCTATAAGAAAGCGAGCGAGGACGATGCTCTCGGCGCAGCGATCGTCAAGATGCTCCATGACAACAACAGAAATCTCTCGACGATCCGTGATGCGGCGGCGAGAATGACATCCGGTGCAAATGAAGTTGCAAGTGCGAGCAACTCTCTGGCACAGGGTACGACACAGCAGGCGAGCGCGATCGAGGAGATCACGGTTTCTATCGAGGAGATCGCAAACGGCGCGAAGGTGAACGCGGATGACGCGAACAAGGCAAACGAACTGGTTCAGAATACAAAGGACGAAGCGATCCGCGGCAACGAGCAGATGAAGCAGATGATCGCAGCAATGCAGGACATCAACGAGTCTTCCGAGAATATCTCAAAGATCATGAAGGTGATCGACGATATCTCATTCCAGACGAATATCCTTGCACTGAATGCCTCTGTGGAAGCAGCGAGGGCAGGTGTACATGGAAAAGGCTTTGCCGTTGTTGCTGACGAAGTCAGAACACTGGCGAACAAGTCAGCGGAAGCTGCAAAGGATTCTGCAGTCATGATCGAGGATTCTATCAAGAAGGTGGAAGTTGGATCCAAGCTTGCTGTCGAGACAGCGGCAGCACTTGAGGAGATCCTGTTGTCGGTTGAGAATATTGCATCGATCGTTAGCAATATCGCGGAGGCGTCTGTAAATCAGGCAAGTTCTGTGGGACAGGTGAACGCTGGTATCACCCAGATCGCCGATGTCGTACAGACGAACTCAGCAACATCACAAGAGTGTGCGGCTGCAAGTGCGGAGCTTTCAAGTCTTGCCGGACAGCTTCAAAACGCAGTTAGCAAGTATAAACTTCTTGCTGGAAAAGGCAGAAAGTCTGATTTTGATTCGACATCATATGATGATGGTGAGTATGTTGATAATGAGAGCATCATCTCACTGGATTCTGATTTCGGAAAATATTAAAGACTACATAAGGTAATTGTTTGCTACCCCGGCACTTGCTGCCGGGGTAGTGTTTCAGAGGAGAAATATGCAGATATACACAGCGAGAACCTATGAACTGCAGACGGATGAGGAGGAACAGCTGTGTGCACTGTTGGACAGGGACCGGATCCGGAAAATAGCAGCGTTCAGGAGCAGGAGTGAGAGGGCACGCAGTATTTTTGCAGGACTCTTACTCCGTCATGCGTTCCTGCATACTGATTATGATATTGAAGCATGGAAACAGGCAGAAATCGGAATGGGCATATATGGCAAACCTTACATCAAGGGAGTCGAGGATTTTCACTATAGTCTGTCCCATTCGGGCGAGTGGGTGATCTGCGCGGTGGATGCGATGCCGGTAGGAGTCGATCTGCAGGAAATGAAGCCGTGGAAAATGACGCTTGCAAAGCGATTTTACCACGAGAAAGAGTATTATAGACTTAGTTTACTGAGCGGAGTGGACCAGTACAGGCAGACTGAGGAGTTTTACAGTATGTGGACAGCCAAGGAAAGTGCAGTGAAGTTGAGCGGCAGAGGAATAGGCGCGGGGATCAGCCAGTATGTGACAGCAAAGGATTACAGTTGTATCTGTGATATGGACAGCGGGAGGATGTTTTATACGAGACGATACCACATGTTAAAGGGATATATGGTCTGTGTGTGCAGTGAGTCAGATCTTTTCCCGGATTTACCAGAGGAGATTGATCTGAAGAATATATTATGGAGGGAAACAGATGTTAAATGTGAACGGAAAAAATGCAGTGAAAAAAGGTGAGATCATCTTTAGTGAAGATGAAGAGATGAATCAGATTGGGATTGTTCTCTCAGGGAAGGTGGTCCTGCAGGAAGCGCATGTCAAGATGGTCCGCCCGCAGGGGAGCTATCTGGCATTGAATTCGTTAGGAAACCAGTTCTATAATGCGACATATACAGCATTGGAGGATTCGGTGATCTTTGCACTTCCGGTACAGGGTGAGTCGACGATCCGAAATATTATCGCAAAAAATGCCGATTACCGTGCTATCATGGTTTCCTCCCAGTTTCGGATAGCAGTGGAGCTCTACCGGATCAAATCAAGTCTCAATGAGCGCGCGGAGAGATTATGTTCCTTTGCGCAGAGAAGCTATGAGGAATACAAGGGGATCTGCGGGGCATATGGCATACCTGCGATCGGCGTCGAGGAGCTGGAGGAGCTTCAGCCGTATGAGGAGCCGCATGGTGTCAATGAGGACAGGATCCCATATTATGAGGAAGGCGCCAAGATCCCTCTGAGCGCGACCAAAATGTATTTTTCATACAGTGAGGAGATGGCGCACATCCAGGTGAAAGAGATCGCGGAGCTCGTGACAGCGTTTCTTGAGGATTGTACGGAAGTGACAGAGTACATCAGGAGCCTGATGGACGCGATGTGTCTGAGATCTAGAAATAATCTGTTTGATTGTATCTGCGAAAAGGCACACGAGATCAAGGAGAAGGATGACATTCCAAATGAAGTCAACATGCTGCTGAACGGTATTGCCGACGAGATAGCTTTCCAGCATAAAGAGCTGAGCAGGCAGATGCCAAATGTACCGAGTTTTAACATTGATTCACTGAAGAGCAAAATGGAGGGGCTGACATCAGGGAATGCGCCTGTTGTGGAGGAAAGATCACAGGAGGAGCGCGAGGAGGATATCCTGCGCGATATGGCTTCTCTGCGCGGCTCCATGGAACAGATCCTCAAATTTGCCGCGTTTAGTGATGCTGACAGCGAAACGCTCAAAACCAATGTGGATCATCTGGTGAATGCACCGGACAGGATGTCTGTCGAAGATGATATAAAGCGGGCGAAAAAGACGATCACGCCGCTCGTGTTCAAACTATATCTGAACTGTTACCGCAAGATCAAGGAGGGACTGCTCCATCCGCCCAAGGCAGTTGAGCTCTTTATGAATTACGGCATGTTGGATGAGCGGCTGCTCGACGAGGAGCATCTGCGGTTTTTGTGCAGTATCGAGCCGGAAGTCAATGAAGGACCGTGCAAGGTTGTCACGATGATGGAATGGCTTGACATGATCCATGACGGAAAGCGGGATCCGTCAAAGAGTGAGTTTGATGAGGATTATGTGGAAAACCTCAGGTCGCTCAAAAAGCAGGGCGAGATCACCGAGAAGGAGCAGAAAGCACTGCTTCTGGATATGGACAGACGTGTAGAATACGAAGTCATGAACATGCAGATGAGCAATTCGCGTACTTTATACGGGCAGCCGTCGTCCTACATGCCGATCCTATACAAGGAAGCGATCTTTGGGTATCTTGACAAGATCCTCGTCACCAGAAAGAAGATCAACGAGAGCGTGCAGCGCCTTGTGAAGATTGACTACTCCGTGTTTTACAGGGAAGTCATCTATTCCAATACGGAATTGAAGATCATCAATGAGACCGTGATGAAAAATGTATATCCGGATGTGATCTTGTTCCCGCTCTTTGGAACAAATGCGGCGATGTGGCAGGAGATCGGCAACAAGAACAAGGGGACGCCGGGACGGTTCTGTTTCCCGATCATGACAAGCGCCAACATTGACGATATGATGGTGAAGATGTTCGGGCGGTTCCGCTGGGAGCTCTGCCGCTGTATACAGGGAATGGCATGGAACGATGTCAAGGTGAAGTCACTCACCTCGGAATACATGGATTATATCCAGTTCTACAGAAAGAACAGGGATCTGTCGGATGAGGCGCGCGACAAAGTGAAGCTGCAGATCCAGAAATCAAGGAATAATTCAAGGGAGACATTCCTGATCGACTATGAGGCGTGGATCAAGAATGAGGCGAACGGCTCCATGAAGATGAATAAGGTGGCGAGAGAGCTTCTTGCGACATACTGTCCGTTTGAGAAGGAGATCCGAATGAAGCTGAATGCACAGAGACCGTACGAGGTGGCGCAGGCGCGGAGCTTCAGGAATGCGGTGAAGAAGAAACAGGAGCTTGAGCTGAAGATCAAGGCACTGCAGAAGGTGACGCCGCAGGTGCCTGACGAGATGATCAATACATACAAATTTTACGCGGAGATGTAGATATGTGCAGGGTGCACGTGTGCATAAAAAACGAGCAGGTTTTTCACCTGCTCATTTTTATGCACAGGGGTGCGTAGGGAAATTAGCAGCGCTGCTGCATGCACCCCCGCGCGCGAGTAGGGGAAAAGGTCATTCCCCTGCTCGATTCCTGCTCTGATTACATATGGCAAAAGGATCGCTGCGCTTACAGTTCTGTCCTGCAAGATTCGCGGTCCTCTGTCTGATCCTCGGAAGATTTCCCTGAATCGGGAAGAAGGATCGTCACGGTCTCGATCCGGTTGTTCTCAACTTTCTTGGCAGTCAGTGTGATGCCATCCTCAGTCACAACAGATTCCCCTTCTGTCGGGAAGCGGTCGAGCAGTTCGATCATGATACCGCCGATCGAATCGTAATCCTCAGAGTCGAATCTGGTCTCGAGGACATCGTTGATATCATCAAGCTTGAGGCTGCCGCCCACTTCGTATTCGTTGTCGCCGATCTGTTTAAAGAGTTCAGCCTCGTCAGCATCGTACTCATCACGGATCTCGCCGACGATCTCCTCTAGCAGATCCTCCACGGTGATCATGCCGACGGTCGCGCCGTACTCGCTCAGGACGAAGGCGACGTTGGTGGTCAGAAGACGCATCTCTAACAGGAGATCTGCCGTCTTTTTATATTCGTAAGTATAATATCCCTCGCGCAGGATGTCGTGTATCTTGAAAGTCTCCCTGTTCTCTACCAGAAGAAAATCTTTCACGATGACGATACCGATTATGTTGTCAACTTCGTTCTCGTAGACAGGGATGCGGGAATACATGGACTCCCGGAACAGCCCCAGCAGTTCCTCGTAGGTTGCATTGACATCGATTGAGGTCATGTCGATGCGGGGGATCATGATATCTTTTGCCACGGAATCGCCGAACTCAAATACATTGTAGATCAGTTTCTTCTCTTCCTGTTCGATCACGCCGTCCTCATGGCTCACGTCGACGTAGGTTTTCAGCTCGGTCTCTGTCATCATGACGCGCGATGACTGGTCGATATGAAGGATTCCAAGGAAAAAACCGGAGATCTTGTCGATGATAAAGATGACCGGAGTCAGCGCCTGCATCAGAAAATAGATCACTCTTGCATAGGCGAGGGACAGCTTCTCGTTGTTGCACATCGCCCATGTCTTCGGAACGATCTCACCGAATATGAGAATGACCAGAGTCAGTATGCCGGTGCCGATTCCCACAGCGGTATTTCCCCATATCCGTATGACCAGGGAAGTCATGAGGGAGGAGGCACTGATATTGACGACATTGTTGCCGATCAGTATCGCACTGATCAGTTTGCTTCTGCTGTCGAGGATCTTTTGAAGTGTGAGAACCCTTCCAGTGGGGTTTTCATCGACCATGGCACGCACCTTGACGTTGCTCAAGGTGGTGAGGGCAGTCTCTGCAGACGAGAAAAATGCTGACATAGCTACCAGAATCACGAGAATCACAAGTTGTATGACACCAGGGGTATCCAAAACAAAATCACTCCTTTTTTGAATTGCATCACTGCATAAATGAAAATGTATCAGCATAGATTATAACAGTGTTAAAGCAATAATACAAGATTATATTTGAAAAAATGGGAGGTAGTGTATCTTGAAAAGTGCATTCAGTACGGAGCGTCTGGTGGCACTCCTGAAATGTCTGATGGCGGCATACCTGATCACAGGAGTGCTGTTAATGTTTGTGGCGGGATTGCTGTACAAGTTTTCGATCGGGGAGAATATCGTGGATATCAGTATTATTGTGATATACTGTGTGTCTTCACTGCTGGCAGGACTCTTTTTCTCAAAGGGTGCGGCGAGCCACCGGTTTATCTGGGGTATGCTGGCAGGAGCAGCGTATTTTGTGATCATCTGTGCAGTGTCTGCTGTCGCAGATCCCAATTTTGTGCCGGTCAGCAATGCCTGCATCACGACACTTTTGATCTGTCTTGGCAGCGGAATGCTGGGAGGAATGCTGGGATAGTGCTCAATGACATATATCCGGTATTTGCAAATACTGGATATATAAAAACTTTGTAAAGAATCTTTCTTTTTTGTCGAAATATGTTATACTTTTCAGGTAGCGTTAAACAGAAGTATAACAGAGAGGATGAGGAGAAAGGCATTATGAGGAATACATTACATAAGAAAATGGCAGGTATCAAGGCACTTTTGCTGGCTGTGATCCTGCTTTGGGCGACATTGGTGCCACAGTTTGCAGTCCAGGCAGCACCGAATGAGGTGCCACAGGCGGCACTGGGGATCGATGTGTCGCGCTATCAGGGGGTGATCGACTGGAATCAGGTTGCAGCTTCCGGCGTACAGTTTGCGATGATCAGGGTTGGCTACCGCACGCAGTCCACAGGGATCCTGAACGAGGACCCTTATGCGAGATATAATCTGCAGGAGGCACAGAGGGTCGGACTCAAGGTCGGCGCGTATTTTTTCTCCGCTGCAGTAAATGAGGCGGAGGCGGTTGAGGAGGCAGTGTTTACTGCGAATCTGATCGACAAGTACAAGATCACGTTTCCGGTGGCTTACGACTGTGAGGGATTTCGCAATGCGACGAGCCGTCAGTATGGACTTGGCAGGGACGTGAGGACCGCGCTGGCAGTAAAGTTCCTTGACACGATCGCTGCAAGGGGCTACACACCGATGTTTTATGCGTCAAGAAATGAGATGACTGACAATGCCGACTGGAATATGACTATTCTGAATCGATATAAAGTGTGGGTGGCACAGTATCCGTCGGAACCTTTCCCGATCACACCTGCAAGCAGCTACGCAGGGGTACAGTCGATGTGGCAGTATACGCAGAATGCTGCGATACCGGGAATCGCAGGCAATGTAGACATGAATGTTTCCTATTTTAATTATGACGGTATAGCAGAGGCTAAGGACATGAGCGGCGCCGCGCCGGTAAGTGCGGCAAATGCAGCAAATGTGCAGTATCTGGATGTGAATGAGGTGGTGACGCCGAGCACTGCAGTGAATCTAAGAACCGTGCCGAGTACGGATAGTCCGGCTACCATAGTGGTCCAGATCAATCCGGGGGATATGATCTTCCGCACGGGAATCGGCAATGACGGCTGGTCGAAAGTACTGTTGAATGATCAGGTTCTGTATGCATACACAGCTTATCTGCAGAAGGTTCTGTAACGGATATGGAAAAAGTATGAAAAAAGTATTCAAAAAAGCTTTTCGAATGTAGAAATATATGATATACTATCGTAGATTATTGAAACAATTAATAACTTTTGAGAATATCTATTAAGGAGGCAATCAGTATGAAGCACATCAAGACATTGACGACCAGGGATTATAAAGAGTCCGCAAAGAAAGGCGGCTGCGGCGAGTGCCAGACATCTTGCCAGTCGGCGTGCAAGACATCCTGCACGGTCGGAAATCAGAGCTGCGAGAATGCAAATAAATAGAGGCTTAACAGTTTCAGAATAAAAGTGTGCAAGAGCGAGTAGGCGGGAGTAAGATCCCTCCTACTCGATTGTTCGTATTAGATAAATATTTTACGGGAAGGAAAAGAAATTGATATATCAGTATAAAAACAATGGTTACAATATCGTTTTGGATGTCAACAGCGGTTCGGTTCATGTTGTCGATGACATCACATATGACGTGATCGCCTGTATGGTCGAGGAACAGTTGGAAAATGCGGAGAAGACGGCGGCATACGAGGCATTGAGAGAGAAATTTTCCGACAGGACAGAGGATTTGTCCGAGCTTGTCGATGAGATATATGAATTGAAGGAAAATGGAATGCTCTTTGCGGAGGATATCTATGAGAAGAGCATTGACGCGTTCAAGAACCGCGAAACTGTCGTCAAGGCACTCTGTCTGCACATTGCCCACGACTGCAACCTCAAGTGCAGATACTGCTTTGCGGAGGAGGGGGAGTACCACGGCAGGCGCGCGCTGATGAGCTATGAGATCGGAAAAAAGGCATTGGACTTCCTGGTGGCAAACTCGGGCAGCCGCGTCAACCTGGAGGTGGATTTCTTTGGCGGGGAACCGCTGATGAACTGGCAGGTCGTAAAGGATCTGGTGGCGTACGGCAGAAGCCTTGAGGAACCGCACCACAAGAAGTTCCGCTTCACACTCACGACAAACGGGATCCTGCTGGACGATGACATCATTGATTTTGCGAACCGGGAGATGGCGAATATCGTGTTGAGCGTGGACGGCAGGAAAGAGATCAATGACAGGATGCGTCCGCTTGCAGGGGGACAGGGGAGTTATGACCTGATCATTCCCAAATACAAGAAGGTCGCAGAGAGCAGAAACCAGACAAACTATTATGTGCGCGGTACTTTTACGCACTTCAACAAAGATTTTGCGGCGGATGTCTGCCATCTGGCGGATCTGGGGTTCAAGCAGATCTCCGTGGAGCCGGTGGTGGCGGCGCAGAGTGAGGACTATGCGCTTGTCGAGGCGGATATCCCGGAGATCCTTGCAGAGTATGACAAGCTCGCCGCAGAGATGATCAAAAGGCACAGGGAGGGCAGGGGATTCAACTTCTTTCATTTTATGATCGACTTAGAGGGCGGTCCCTGTGTTTACAAGAGGCTCTCCGGCTGCGGTTCGGGGACAGAGTACCTGGCTGTGACGCCGTGGGGGGATCTTTATCCCTGCCACCAGTTTGTGGGTCAGGAAGATTTTCTGATGGGCAATGTGGATGACGGCATCACCAACACCGATATCCGAGGGCAGTTCAAGGAGTGCAATGTATATTCAAAAGAAAAGTGCAGGGACTGTTTTGCCAAGTTTTACTGCAGCGGCGGGTGTGCGGCAAATTCATTCAATTTCCATGGGGACATCAACAATGTCTATGATCTGGGGTGTGCACTACAGCGCAAACGTGTTGAGTGTGCGATCATGATCAAGGCTGCCCTTGCCGGGGATAAAGAGTAGTTATTGTTTGTTCATGCCAGCAACAGGATGCAGAAAGCGGTATTGTTGCTGTATAGTAAAGGAGTTATGCAGATTATGAAGAAAAACAAAGGTGTGGTTACGCTGCTTGTGACGGTGCTTGTCATAGCGGCGTTGGGATTTGTGGCAATATGGGGTATTGGCACAGAGAAGGCTGGATCTGCGGCGGGGATCAGGCAGGGGCTTGATCTCGCCGGCGGTGTGAGCATCACATATCAGGTGGTGGGGGAGGAGAATCCGTCTGTTGAGGATATGGCTGACACGATCTACAAGCTGCAGAAGCGCGTGCAGGGTTACAGCACGGAGGCGCAGGTGTACCAGGAGGGGTCTGACAGGATCAACATCGAGATACCGGGGGTATCTGATGCCAACACGATCCTGGCAGATCTGGGGCGCCCGGGCGCATTGTACTTTATCGCGCAGACGGACGCGGACGGAAATCAGAATTATACGTACACAGGTTCCGGTGCGACGGGATTTTCACTGAACAGGACGATCGAGGAGCTGCAGGCGAACGGAAGCATCGTCCTGGAGGGCACGGATGTCGAGGCAGCGGACGGCGGCTCGGCGAGCGACGAGATGGGAAACAGTCAGTTTGTCGTGGATCTCGTGTTTACAGGTGAGGGCACGAGAAAGTTTGCGGAAGCTACGACAAAGGCATATGCTAACGGTGAGTCGATCGGTATCTACTACGATGGGGATTTTATCAGTGTGCCGAATGTCAAGGAAGCGCTCACAGACGGCAGGGCACAGATTTCCGGTATGGCGAGTTTTGAGGAGGCGGAACGCATCGCGAGCCAGATCCGTATCGGCGGATTGAAGCTGGAGCTCTCCGAGCTGCGCTCGAACGTGGTGGGTGCACAGCTCGGAGAGGAAGCTGTGCGGACGAGCCTGCTCGCGGCACTGATCGGTCTGATCATCATCGCACTGTTTATGATCATCGTGTACCGCATTCCGGGCTTTGCGTCGGTGCTCGCACTGATCATCTACACCTGCCTCATCGTGATCTGCCTGAATATATTTGAACTGACACTGACGCTTCCGGGTATTGCCGGTATTATCCTTTCGATCGGTATGGCGGTCGATGCGAACGTGATCATCTTTGCGCGTATCAGGGAGGAGATCACCGCTGGCAAGACAGTCAGGAATGCGATCGACACCGGGTTTCAGAAAGCGCTCTCAGCGATCGTTGACGGCAATGTGACGACACTGATCGCAGCGCTGGTGCTGGGTGTCAAGGGGTCAGGTACGGTGAAGGGATTTGCGTACACGCTCGGTCTTGGTATCGTACTCTCCATGTTCACAGCGCTCTTTGTGACAAGATGGATCCTTAGGGCACTGTTTGCAGTAGGACTCAAAGATGTGAAGTTCTATGGCACGAATAAGGAGAAAGCGACAGTCAATTTCCTTGGAAAGAAGAATTTGTTTTTTGCCTGCTCGATCGCAGTGATCCTTCTTGGATTTGTGTTTATGGGGATCAATGGTGCTTCCTCGGGCAAGGTGCTGAACTACAGCCTGGATTTTGTGGGAGGAACTTCCACCAACGTCACTTTTAATGAGGATATGGATCTCGCCGCGATCGATGCGAATGTGGTGCCTGTGTTCAGCAGTGTGACGGGTGACGGTGCTGTGCTGGTACAGAAGGTGGCAGGCTCCAACGAGGTGATCTTCAAGACGAGGGAGCTGGATCTGACAGAGAGGGAACAGCTCAACAGTGCGCTGGTGGAAAAGTTTGGCGTCAATGAGGAACTGATCACGGCGGAGACGATCAGCTCCACGATCAGCTCTGAGATGAAGAGTGACGCGGTTGTTGCAGTGATCATCGCGACCATCTGCATGTTGATCTATATATGGTTCCGTTTTAAGGATATCCGTTTTGCCGCGAGCTCTGTGGCGGCGCTGGTGCATGATGTTCTCGTGGTATTGGCATTTTATGCGGTCGCAAAAGTGTCTGTGGGAAGTACGTTCATCGCATGTATGCTCACGATCGTAGGTTACTCTATCAACGCGACCATCGTTATCTTTGACCGCATCCGGGAGAATCTAGGCTCCATGCAGAAAAAGGATTCGCTGGAGGAGCTGGTCAACAGGAGTATCAGCCAGACACTCTCGAGAAGTATCTTTACCTCGCTGACGACGTTTGTCATGGTAGCTGCGCTGTATGTGCTCGGCGTGACCTCGATCAAGGAGTTTGCGCTGCCGCTCATGGTTGGTATCGTGTGCGGTACGTACTCTTCCGTGTGCATCACAGGCGCGCTCTGGTATGTGCTCAGGACGAAGATCAAAAAGGCATAGGGTTTTGTTTGGGCTGCAGCCTTTGTGCTGTAGCCTTTTTGTACATGCATTCATAGCTGACGGACGCGCGGTGACAGGGAGGAAATGATGTTCGACGGCACGGATCGTGGGGAGGTGGAGACAGTGCAGGGGGCGTCGGGAAAATTTGGCATATCGGCGGCAGTCTTAAAATGGATCGCGGTGGTGACGATGGTGATCGATCATTTTGCGGCGTCGGTATACTGGCAGATGGGACAGGGGTATCACTATGAGATTTATTATGTTATGAGGAAGATTGGAAGAATCGCGTTTCCGATCTACTGCTTCTTGCTCGTGGAGGGTTTTTTCCATACGAGGAATGCGGCAAAGTATCTGAGAAACTGCTTTCTGTTTGCACTGATATCGGAGATCCCGTTTAATATGGCGATCTTTGGGGAAGTATTTTACCGATATGGGCAGAATGTGTATTTCACGCTCTGCATCGGGTTGTGTGCGCTGATCGTTCTCGACAGGTATAGGGCGAGACATGGGACCGGATATATGCTGCTTAAGCTTGTGGTCATTGTGGCGGCGGCATTTGCGGGTGAGGTATTGGATGTGGACTACCACTGGAAGGGTGTACTGTTCATCGTCATGTTCTACTATATCAGGAATATGCAGGAGTGGGTACGCAATACCGCGGTGATCTGTGCATTTGCGTATGATATCACGGCGCCGCTGGCTGTGATACCGATCCATTTTTATAATGGAGAGCGTGGCAGGCAGTTAAAGTATCTGTTTTATGCGGTATATCCGGTGCACTTGTCGGTGCTGGGATTGGTACGGTTTTTTTTGATGGGGAGAGGATGATAAATGTATACTTATGAGATGAATGCGGGGTACAGTGTGATGGATGCGTCTCTGCGCATGACTGTGCCTGCAATACTGGACTGTTTTCAGGATGCGGCGATCTTTGAGGCGGAGAATGGACGCATCACTGTGGATTATCTCTATAGCAGACATCTTGCGTGGCTGTTGAGTTCATGGCAGATCGTGATCGGCAGACGTCCGAAGCTGAACGAGAGGATTAAAATTGCAACGGCGCCGTATGATTTTAAAGGGTTTCTGGGTTATCGGAACTTTGTGATGAACGGTGAGGACGGTGCTGTGATCGTCAGGGCGGCTTCGATCTGGACGCTTGTTGACACTCAGAAGGGATGTCCGGTCAGGCCGACGCAGGAGATGCAGGACGGGTATGAACTGGCGCCGAAACTTGAGATGGAGTACGCCCCGAGAAAGATCGCATTGTTCGGAGACGGGGAGGAGCGGGCGCACTTTAAGATCAGAAGATATCAGATCGACTCCAATCAGCATATGAACAATGTGGAGTATGTGAGGCTTGCCATGGAGGTACTGCCGCAGGATGCGGCGATCAGGGAACTGAGGGCGGAGTATAAAAAAGCAGCGCGCTGCGGCGACGAGGTGACGGCGGCGGCGGTCGAGGCGGAAGGCAGACATCAGGTTGTGCTGAGCGATACAGAGGGCGGTGTCTATGCTGTCGTGGAGTTCTCGACGCAGGATTCGGCAAATGTTGCCGGTGCGGCGGATAAGAGTTAACGTGAACAATGGAATAGGAAACAACACAGTAGAAGGGATATGGAAAGGCGTATGGGGAAATGGATGGTGGCGGCAAAGAGGGCTGACTTCGATGCGATCGCCAGAAAATATCAGATCAGTCCGGTGCTCGCGCGCATCATCAGGAACCGGGATGTGGTGGAGGACGAGGAGATCGAAAGGTTTCTGAATGGCACAAGAGCGCAGCTGTACGAGCCAGGATTGTTGAAGGATATGGACAAGGCAGTGGCTATCCTGCTGCATAAAATTGCGGAGGGAAAACATATTCGGATCATAGGGGATTACGATATCGATGGGATCTGTTCTACATATATTTTATACAGGGGGCTTGCAGCGTGCGGTGCACATGTGGACACCGCGATCCCGCACAGGATACGCGATGGGTACGGCTTGAACGAACATCTGATACAGGAGGCGTACGACGCCGGTACTGACACTGTGCTCACCTGTGACAACGGCATTGCCGCGTATGATCAGATCGCATTTGCGAATGAGCTCAAAATGACAGTGATCGTGACGGATCACCATGAGGTTCCCTACGATGAGGTTGACGGGGAGAGGCGGTACAATGTGCCGCAGGCAAGCGCGGTCATCGATCCCAAGCAGGAGGACTGCAGATACCCGTTTTCAGGGATCTGCGGCGCAGTGGTGGCGTACAAGCTCGTTCTTGCGCTGGCGGCGGCGAACGGGGGTGTACACTGGCGGGATGTGATGGAGTCAGATCTTGGTCTGGAGCTGTTGGAGTTTGCGGCGTTTGCCACGATCGGGGACGTGATGGAACTGCGCGATGAGAACCGCATTATCGTAAAGAGCGGACTGGAACTGATGGCGCACACGCGGAATATCGGGTTGAAAGCGCTGATGCAGGCGACGGAGACAAAGCCGGAGAGCATAAAGCCTTACACGATCGGTTTTGTGCTCGGTCCCTGTCTCAATGCCACGGGAAGGCTGGACACGGCGGTCAACGCGCTGGAGCTGTTTCAGACCACAGATGCGGGCAGGGCAGCGGTTCTGGCAGGTGATCTGAAAGCTATGAATGACAGCCGAAAGGAGCTCACACTAAAAGGGGTTGACGAGGCGGTAGCGCAGATTGAGAACAGCGGACTTATGCAGGACAGGGTACTTGTCGTGTATCTGCCCAAAGTGCACGAGAGCCTCGCGGGCATCATCGCGGGCAGAGTCCGCGAGAAGTATGGAAAACCAGCATTTGTGCTCACCAAGGCGGAGGAGGGCGTAAAAGGTTCCGGGCGCTCCATCGAGGCATTTCACATGTATGATGAGCTGACAAAGTGCAAGGAGCTCTTCACGAAATATGGGGGACACAAGCTTGCAGCAGGTCTGTCCCTTGCGGAGGAGGACGTGGACGAGCTCCGGCGCAGACTCAATGAGAACTGTCGGCTGACAGACGAGGATTTTGAGGAGAAAGTGCTGATCGACGTGCCGATGCCGATGGCGTATGCAAGTATTGACTTTGTCGCGGAGCTTGCGCGGCTCGAACCTTTTGGAAACGGCAATCCCAAGCCGCAGTTTGCACAGAAAAACGTCCGCTTTCTCAGCGGGCGGGTGCTCGGAGCCAAACACAACGTGGGGAAGTACACAGTGGCGGACGAGGAGGGCAGGAGGCATGAGCTGATCTATTTTGGCGATTTGGAGGCATTTCATGCATATGTGGCTGCAAAATATGGCACCGACGCGCTGGACAGACTTTACCAAACAGGTGCGCTCAGCGTACAGTCCCAGCCGATCGTTCTGTCCGTCGTATATTATCCGGATGTGAACGAGTACCGGGGAAATGTGTCCCTGCAGATGGTCATGAAGTATTACCAGTAAAGGGAAGACATGGATTTTTATGATATGCTTAATCCTTTGTTAAGAAAAATAATCTTATTTTTATGAATTAAACACATTTCTGACACATTTATTGGTTATAGTAATATACAGATAGTTGAAACACTCACTATCTCCCCCCTCATAAGAAAATATGCGATAAGAGCCAGGTCTTCCTGGCTCTTATTGTGTCTTTTGTTCATCCCGGTAGTCGGAGCGTGAACAGCAGCGCGTCCTCTGTGCAAATTCTGTATTTCTCCGCACGCTTTTCTTGATAAAACGCGGGGGATATGGTATTCTTTAGATACGGTTCAGTCCGATGCCTGGAGAGGTCTGTTACGGGAGGCCGCAGGCTGGGCGGATAGGTTTGTAGAATTTCAATATATTGATAATATTATAAGAGTATAGGAAAAATCAGCAAAGGGGCAAGTGATAGAAATGGTTCAGTGTAGGGATCTGCTTAGGGGTTTTGAGTACGAATGTATCAAGGGCAGCACAAATGTCGCGGTATCTGAGGTGGTAAATGACTCCAGAAAGATTACAGAGGGCTGTCTTTTTATATGCATACAGGGGGCAAAGTTTGACGGTCACACGGCGGCGGCAGAGGCGGTACACAAGGGTGCGGCAGTGATCGTGGTCAATCATGAGGTGGAACTCGGGGACGGGGCGGAGGTGACAGTGATCCGGGTTGCGGATACCAGATATGCGATGGCGTTCATTGCGGCGAATTATTATGGAAATCCGGCTGACGGTATGAAGATCATCGGTGTGACAGGGACAAAGGGAAAGACAACAACGGCATATTTCGTCAAGTACATATTGGAGAAGGCAGGCTACAAGGTAGGGCTTGTCGGGACGGTCGAGGCGATCATAGGGGATAAAGTGATTCCTGCGACGAACACGACACCTGAGTCCACCACACTGCAAAGATATTTTAAGGAAATGAAGGAAGCGGGATGCCAGGTGGTCGTGATGGAAGCGTCGTCGCAGGGGCTCAAAATGCACCGGACACAGGGATTCGTGTTTGATTACGGCATATTTACCAATCTGGAGCCGGATCATATCGCGCCGGATGAGCACGCGACCTTTGAGGAGTATCTTGCGTGCAAGGCGATGCTGTTTCGGCAGTGCAGAGTCGGCATCGTCAACTGTGACGACAGGCACTGGAGACAGATCACTGAGGGGCACACCTGCGCGCTGGAGACCTACGGTTTTGATGAAGGCGCAGACTTGCGCGGAAGCGACTTGAACCTTGTGACCGGGGCAGGTTTTCTGGGGATCGACTTCAAGGTGTCCGGTCTGCTGGATATGGAGATACAGACAGATATTCCGGGGAAATTCAACGCCTACAATGCGCTGACGGCAGTTGCGATCTGCAGACATTTCGGCGTGAAGGAGCAGGACATCAAGAATGCGCTTCTGGGTGCAAAAGTGAAAGGCAGGATCGAGATGGTAAAGGTGTCAGATGATTTCACCCTGATGATCGATTATGCGCACAATGCCATGGCACTCGAAAGTCTGCTCGCCACACTCAGGGAGTACCAGCCTGCCCGGCTCGTGTGCCTCTTTGGCTGCGGCGGGAACCGCTCAAAGCTCAGACGCTACGAGATGGGAGAGGTGAGCGGGCGGCTTGCGGACCTCACGATCATCACGTCGGACAATCCGCGCTTTGAGGAGCCGCAGGATATCATCGAGGATATCAAGGTCGGCATCGGCAGGACGGACGGCAGGTACATCGAGATCTGCGACCGCAGGGAGGCAGTCAAGTATGCCATCACACACGGGCAGAAAGGGGATATCATCGTGCTTGCCGGGAAAGGGCATGAGGACTACCAGGAGATCAGAGGAGTCAAATATCCGATGGATGAGCGGGTGATCATTCAGGAAATATTAGAGGAGCTTGACGGTGTCAGATGAGTCGGAATAAAGGAACAAGGCTATGACAGGCAGATTTGCTAATATTATAGTGGACATATCCCATGAAAAGGTCGACAGACCTTTTCAGTATCGTATACCGGATGCGCTGATGGGAAAGCTTGAGGTCGGAATGGCTGTGATGATACCCTTTGGGCGTGGCAATAAGCAGATCAAGGGATATGTGATGGAGATCACCGACAGGGTGGGGTACGATGAGTCAAAGCTGAAATCCGTCGACTCTATAGTGAGGGACAGCATCAGCGCCCATGGCGATTCTATCAGACTGGCGTGGTGGATCAGGGAAAATTATGGATCGACGATGATCGCCGCGCTTAAGACAGTACTTCCGGTGAAAAAAAAGATAAAGCAGGTTGTCAAAAAGACAATTGTCTGTAAGGTCGATGCGGATACGGCGTCACAGAAAGCATTGGAATTTGAGTCAAAGAACCAGAAGGCCAAAGCACGGCTTATGCGGGAGCTCGCAAGGCAGCCAGCGCTGCCGCAATCTCTGATCACGGGAAAGCTAAATGTCACAACACAGACGATACAGACGCTGGAAAAAGCAGAGCTCATCGAGGTACAGACAGAAGATATATACAGAAGTGCGCTGCCGGAGCAACTCTCTGCTCCACCCAGGGACAGCTGGCAGAAAAAACAGTTGTCCGGGAATCAGAGCAGGATCGTGGACAGTATTGCCGCTGATTTCAGAGCGGGTGTGCGCAGGACATATTTGATTCATGGAGTGACAGGCAGCGGCAAGACGGAAGTCTATATGGAACTGATCGGGAGGATTATCGCGGATGGCAGGCAGGCAGTTATGCTCATACCAGAGATCGCCCTTACCTATCAGACACTTATGCGGTTTTACCAGCGGTTTGGTGACAGGGTGTCCGTGATGAACTCGCGCCTTTCTGCCGGTGAGCGCTCTGACCAGTATGAGCGCGCGGCGAGGGGTGATATTGACATCATGATCGGTCCGCGGTCCGCGCTGTTTGCGCCGTTTGAGCGGCTGGGGCTTGTGATCATGGACGAGGAGCACGAGGGCAGCTACAAGAGCGAGAGTATGCCCAAATACCACGCAAGAGAGGTGGCAGGTGAACTATGCCGCATGAAGAACGCCAGTTTGGTACTGGGCTCTGCAACGCCGTCGATCGAGACCTACTACCGGGCAAAAAAAGGGGAGATCGGACTGTTTGTGCTGAAGGAAAGGCTTGCAGGCGGACAGCTTCCAAAAGTGTATGTGGAGGATCTGCGGAGTGAGTTAAAAAGCGGGAACCGCTCAATATTCAGCAGGAGACTCCACGGATTGATCGATGACAGGCTGAAAAAAGGCGAGCAGACGATGCTCTTTATCAACCGCAGGGGATATGCGGGCTTCGTGTCGTGCCGGTCGTGCGGTCATGTCATGAAGTGCCCTCACTGCGACGTGTCCCTGTCGGAACACACGGACCGTTACAGGAAAGTGAGCAGGCTGGTATGCCATTACTGTGGTTTTGTGATGCCGGGGGTTACGAGCTGCCCAAAGTGCGGTTCGAAGTACATTCTGGGTTTCAGGGCGGGAACACAGCAGATCGAGGAGCTTTTGAACAGGGAATTTCCGGCGGCGCGCGTGCTTCGGATGGATGCGGACACGACAAAGAGCAAGGACAGCTATGAACGGATCCTGTCGCAGTTTGCGGACGGAGAGGCAGATATCCTCGTGGGGACGCAGATGATCGTGAAGGGGCATGATTTTGCCAGGGTTACGCTGGTGGGGGTCCTGGCGGCGGATATGTCCCTGTATGCCGGTGATTACAGGGCAGGTGAGCGGACTTTCCAGCTGCTCACGCAGGCAGCCGGGCGGGCGGGCAGAAGTGCGCTTGCGGGGGAGGTTGTCATACAGACCTACCAGCCAGAGCATTACGCCGTCGTTCATGCAGCCAGTCAGGATTATGAGGGATTTTACGAGGAGGAGATCTCCTACCGTGATCTGATGGCATATCCGCCGGCGGCGCACATGATGGCGGTGCTCGTGCTGTCAGAGGATGCACTGACCGGAGCGGAGCATGCGAGGGAGCTGGTGGAACAGGCAAAGAGGTTCTCTGGCGACAGGAAACCTGTACTGATCGGACCGACGGAGGCTTTGATCGGTAAGATCAGCGATGTGTACCGCTATGTCTTTTATGCCAAGCACAGGGATTATCAGGTGCTGACCGGGATCAAGGATGCACTGGAGCGGTTGATCCATGAGAGGCAGTGGAACGCAGACAGCGTACAGTTTGATTTTGATCCGATGAATCATTATTAGATAAAATATTTTGATAAAAGATATAAAAATAGAAAGGAAAGAAAAAGTTATGGCAATCAGAACAATCAGAGAAATGGGAGATCCCGTTTTGAATAAGGTTTCAAAGGAAGTGAAGGAGATCACACCGAGAGTGCAGGATCTGATCGATGACATGTTTGAGACGATGTATGAGGCGAACGGTGTCGGACTTGCGGCGGTGCAGGTGGGCGTGTTAAAGAGGATCGTCGTGATCGACACGACAGGGGAAGATCCGTTGCTGCTCATCAATCCGCGCGTCGTGGAGACCAGCGGCGAGCAGACAGGAAATGAGGCATGTCTGAGCGTGCCCGGAAAAACGGGTTCCGTGACAAGACCCAATTATGTCAAGGTGGTCGCGCAGGACGAGGACCTGAACGAGTTTGAGGTGGAGGGCGAGGAGCTGCTTGCGAGAGCACTGCTCCATGAGATCGAGCATCTTGACGGTCATCTGTTTGTGGAAAGAGTGGACGGACCGCTTCTGGATGTGGAAATGGCGGACGAAGAAGCGTGAAAAAGCTATATGCAGAAGTTTGTTCATATACAGACAAAGCTCGTTTTGTAGTGTAATGCATACGTGGAGGTACTGAAATGAAAATAGTTTATATGGGAACGCCTGACTTTTCGGTAGGTGCGCTCGAGGCGATCATCAGGGCGGGGCATCAGGTGGCTGCTGTCGTGACACAGCCTGACAAGGCAAAGGGAAGAAGTGCTCAGATGCAGTGTTCGCCTGTCAAGGAGTGTGCTCTCAGGTATGGGATACCGGTGTTTCAGCCTGTCAGGATCAGGACGCCGGAGGCGGTCAGGGAGCTGGAAAAGTATGAGGCGGACGTCTTTGTCGTGGCTGCTTTTGGCCAGATCCTGTCAAGGCAGATCCTGGAGATGCCAAGATATGGCTGTATCAATATCCACGCCTCACTGCTGCCAAAGTACAGGGGCGCAGCGCCGATCAATCAGTGCATCATAGACGGGGAGAAGGAGACAGGGGTCACCATCATGCAGATGGACGCCGGGGTTGATACCGGAGACATACTTACGCAGAAAAAGGTTATCCTAGAGGATAAGGAGACAGCACAGACACTGTTTGACAAGCTGGCACAGGCGGGCGCGGATCTGATTGTGGAGACGCTTCCTATGATCGAGAGAGGTGAGATCACGCCTGTAAAGCAGGATGAAAGTCTGGCAAGCCATGTGAAGATGATGGACAAAGCGATGGGAAAGATCGACTGGACGCAGGATGCAGTGTGCATCGAAAGGCTCGTCAGAGGGCTGAATCCGTGGCCGAGTGCGTATACTTTCTGCAAAGGTAAAAGTGTCAAGATCTGGAGCAGCGATGCGCTGACTGGCGATACAGACAGCACAGCACTGCCTGGAACGATCACTGCGGTCGCGAAGGATTCGTTCGACGTGGCGTGCGGCAGAGGGATCCTGAGGATATACGAGCTGCAGCTGGAGGGGAAAAAGCGCATGGATGCAAAGAGTTTTCTGCTCGGCAGCCAGTGGAAGGCAGGAATGCTTTTGGGGTAGTCTTCTATTTGACGCTTTGTGTGTTTTTTATTAGTTTATTGTCTTAGTTTATTGTCGTGAAGGAGGTTGGCATTATGCCTTATCTTGGGTTTTATTTTGATCCGACATATATATTGGTATTGATCGGTGCGGTGCTGAGCATCATTGCGTCCGCGCGGGTAAATTCCACATTCAACAAGTATGCGCGCGTGCGGAGCATGTCAGGCATGACAGGTGCGCAGACTGCCGAGGCGATCCTGCGCAGCAGGGGGATCTACGATGTGCAGGTGGAGCATATCAGGGGGAATCTGACAGACCACTACGATCCATCGAAAAAGGTCGTGCGTCTCTCCGACAGTGTATACAGTTCCACGTCAGTGGCTGCGATCGGTGTGGCTGCGCATGAGTGCGGTCATGTCATGCAGCACCACGAGGGTTATGCGCCGCTCAATATCAGGACGACACTCGTCCCGGCAGCGAATATCGGCTCGAAGATCGGGATACCGATCGTGATACTGGGATTGATCCTGGGGAGCAATTCCGTGCTGATCAACATCGGTATCTGGGTGTTCTCCCTCGCTGTCTTGTTCCAGCTTGTGACGCTTCCGGTGGAGTTTGACGCTTCGAGAAGGGCACTTGCATGCATCGAGCAGTACGGTATCGTGACAAGTGATGAGCGCGCAAAGAGTGCGAAAGTGCTGCGGGCAGCGGCGTATACGTATGTCGCGGCGGCAGCGGCATCGATCCTGCAGCTATTGCGGCTTGTGATGCTGTCCGGCAGACGGAGTGACTGAAAGGTTTAGGTAGATTAACGATGGCTCAGAATCAGGATAGGACGCAGGCGGTCAACCAGCGCATGCTCGTGCTGGAGATGCTCCTGACAGAGAACGTATATTCGCATATAATTGTGCGTGATGTGCTGAACAAGTACAACTACCTCTCCCAGCAGGAAAAGTCTTTTATCAAACGGCTCTATGAGGGGACGCTGGAGCGCCAGATCGAGCTCGATCATGTGATCGATCTGCACTCCAAGGTAAAGACCGTTAAAATGAAGAAGCCCATACGTGCGATCATGCGCATGGGTGTGTACCAGATATTGTATATGGACGCAGTGCCGGATGCCGCCGCCTGCAACGAGGCGGTGAAACTTGCGCAGAAAAAGGGCTTTGCCACGCTGAAAGGCTTTGTGAACGGCGTGCTCAGAAACATTGCGCGCAGCAAGGGCAGCATCACCTACACCAGCCTGTCTGTGAAATATTCCATGCCGGAGTGGATCGTCGGTCTGTGGACGTCGCAGCTCGGGGAGACGGTGACAGAGACAGTGCTCGCAGGGCTTTTGCAGGAGCACCCGGTGACAGTGCGTTTCCGCGATGTGCCGGAAGTGACAGGGATTGACATGGAGGCAGCTGTAAGCGCTGTGCAGGAGGCGCTCAAGGCGCAGGGCGGAACGATGGAAAGGCATGATTACATGCCCTGTGCGTACAAGGTGTCGGGAACGGATGATCTCACGAGGCTGCCGTATTACGAGAACGGTGCTTTCGTGGTGCAGGATGTCAGCTCCATGCTCGCGGTCGCGGCGCTCGGCATTGCGGACTATGCAGAGCGTTTCGGGTCAAACGGCGGGGACAAGGCTGTGCGGGTGCTTGACCTCTGCGCGGCACCGGGGGGAAAGTCCATGCTCGCGGCAGATTTATTGGAAAGGTGCGGTGTGAACTACGCTGTCATCTCCAGGGATGTGTCTGCCGGCAAAGTCGGATTGATGAGAGAGAACTTTGACAGATGCGGCATAAGGAACGTATCTGCAGAAGCGGGCGATGCCCTGCAGAGAGATGCGGCACTTGTCGGGACAGCGGATATTGTGATCGCCGACGTGCCGTGCTCCGGGCTGGGCGTGATCGGGAAAAAGTGCGACATAAAATACAATGTCTCGCCTGAGGCGATCGAGGAGATCAAAACGCTGCAAAGACAGATCCTCGCGATGGCGGTGGCGTATCTAAAGCCGGGAGGACGGCTGCTTTTTTGTACTTGCACGATCAATCAGGATGAGAACGAGAGACAGTTTGCCTGGCTCAAGGACGAGATGAAACTAAAGCCGATGTCGTTAGACGGCACGCTCCCGGAGTGTCTGCACACAGATACGACCAGGGAGGGATATCTGCAGCTGCTGCCCGGAGTGCATGATGCGGACGGATTTTTTATCAGTGTGTTTAAGGCTGGTACGGAAAGCTGATACAATTGCTGCGAAAATATGGAGAACGGATACATATGGATATAAAATCATTGTCACTGGATGAATTGAAGACGGAGATCGCAAAGCTTGGCGAAAAGCCGTACCGTGCAAAGCAGCTGTATGAGTGGATGCACGTGAAACTGGCGCGGGGCTATGACGAGATGACGAATCTGCCAAAGAGCCTGCGGGAAAAACTGTCCGATAGGTTTGAGTACACGTCTTTGCGGGAAGTGACTGTGCAGACATCCAAGCTTGACGGAACAAAAAAGTTTTTGTTTGAGCTGTCGGACGGCAAGCTTGTCGAGAGCGTGTGGATGCGGTACCATCACGGCAATTCTGTCTGCATCTCCTCGCAGGTCGGCTGCCGCATGGGGTGCCGGTTCTGCGCCTCGACAATCGGCGGGCTGGAGAGGAACCTTGCGCCGTCGGAGATGCTCGACCAGATCTATGCCATATCGAAAAGCACAGGGGAGCGCGTGTCCAACGTCGTCGTGATGGGGACGGGTGAGCCGCTCGACAATTACGACAATCTGCTCCGGTTCATACATATGATCACCGATGAGAACGGATTGAATATCAGCCAGCGAAATATCACGATCTCCACATGCGGCATCGTGGAGCAAATGAGACGGCTTGCGGACGAAAAACTGCAGATCACACTGGCGCTGTCGCTTCACGGTGCCACGCAGGCAAAGAGGCGGGAGCTGATGCCGATCGCCGACCGATATGATATCAGCGAGGTGATCGATGCCTGCATCTATTATTTCAGACAGACGGGCAGGCGTATCACGTTCGAGTACAGTCTCGTGGGCGGCGTCAACGACACGGATGAGGATGCCGAGCATCTGTGCAGTCTCGTGGGCGGTCTGAACTGCCCTGGCTTTTGCCATGTCAACCTGATCTCCGTCAATCCGATCAAAGAGCGCGATTTCGTGGAGTCGGAGAGAAAGGACATCCTGAATTTCCAGAAAAAGTTAGAGAAGAGACATATCAACGCCACAGTCCGCAGGGAGATGGGGCGGGATATCGACGGCGCGTGCGGACAGCTGCGGCGGCGGTCGTTATCAGCGAAAGCATAGCGGCCTAGATGGATCAAGCCACGGTACGTGGCTTTGACATCCGCGAAGCGGTTTTTGCATGGCTTGATGCTTGTAACAGGAGGCCGGGGGATGAACTGTTACCGGCGGTCAGTCGATTCAAATGTTGATTCTTGAATTAAAACGCCATATGTGCTAATATATAAGGAAATGTGGAAATTTTCGGAGCGGAATGGATGCGGGGATGTCACGGATTTTCACTGATGGGAGGAGAAAAAGTGAAGTTATTTTCTATAACGGATGTTGGCAGGAGAAGGGAAATTAACGAAGACTATTTATTTACTTCGGATAAGCCGGTGGGAAACCTTCCAAACCTTTTTATTGTGGCGGATGGTATGGGAGGACATAACGCGGGGGACTATGCGTCAAAGCATGCGGTGGACAAGGCGGTATCAGTCATCGAGCAGTACACGGACGAGTTTGATGCGGAGAATATCCTGCAGAAGGCGATCGACGATGCCAACACACACATCAACAAGATATCCAGACAGGACAGAAAGTACAAAGGGATGGGCACCACGTTCGTGGCAGTCACTTTTGAGGGAAGTCATGTGACAGTGGCAAACGTTGGAGACAGCAGGATGTATATCGTCAACGATTTTATCACCCAGATCACAAAGGATCACTCGCTCGTCGAGGAGATGGTGGACATGGGCGGCATAGACAGGGAAGCGGCAAGGATCCATCCGGACAAAAATATCATCACGAGGGCGGTCGGCGTCAAAGAGTATGTCCTGGTGGATTTTTTTGACGTGCATATCGGACCGACGGAAAAACTGCTGCTCTGCACAGACGGACTTACCAATATGCTAAAGGATGAGGAGATACACAGGATTATTGCTGGCAGCGGCAGCTTAGAACAGGCAGGAAAGAGTCTGATCGAGGCTGCCAATGAGAATGGCGGGCGGGATAATATAGCAGTGGTTCTTGTGGAACCGTTTGGAGGTCGGAATGATTAAGTTGGGAATGCTGATAGGCGGCCGTTATGAGGTGCTAGAGAAGATCGGCACTGGCGGCATGTCAGATGTATATAAGGCAAAGGATCAAAAGCTGAACCGCTTTGTCGCTGTGAAGGTGTTAAAGCAGGAATTTTCAGAGAACAGGAATTTTGTTTCGAAGTTTCGGGTGGAGGCGCAGGCTGCAGCCGGACTCATGCATCCAAATATTGTAAATGTATATGATGTCGGTGAGGAGGAAGGCGTTCACTATATCGTGATGGAGCTGGTGGAGGGCATCACACTCAAAAAATACATCGAGAAAAAAGTAAGGCTCACGACCAAGGAGGCCATCAGTATTGCGATCCAGGTGGCGATGGGGATCGAGGCGGCGCACAACAATCATATCATACATAGGGATATCAAGCCGCAGAATATCATCATATCCAAAGAAGGCAAAGTGAAGGTAACGGATTTTGGCATCGCAAAAGCAGCGTCGAGTAACACCATCACTTCCAATGTGATGGGGTCGGTCCACTATACCTCGCCAGAACAGGCAAGGGGTGGTTTTTCGGATGAGAAGAGCGATATTTATTCGCTGGGTGTCACGATATTTGAGATGCTCACAGGGCGCGTGCCGTTCAACGGGGACACGACGGTAGCCATCGCGATCAAGCACATACAGAACCCTATGCCCCTGATGCGTGATTTTGTGCCTGAGATACCGCAAAGCGTGGAAAATATTGTCATGAAGTGCACGCAGAAAAGCCCTGACAGACGGTATCAGAGTATGGCGGAGATGATAGCGGATCTAAAGCATTCCCTGATCAATCCGGATGCTGTGATCGCACAGATAGATACGGAGGACGAGGCAGGGCAGACGAAGATCGTGACGCCGCCATCAAATACGCAGAGCATTCAGGCAGCGCCGGCTCCGGAACCGATTCCTATGCCAGCGGTGCTAGATACCGTGTGGGAGGACAGGGTGCCGCGCAGAGAGATTTATGCGGACGAGGAGGAACTAGAGGCGATTCCGGATCACGGGACCCCATCACATTCAAGGAGAAAGAATAACGATCAGGTCTACAGTGATTATGATAATACAGATTCTTATGATACCCCTTACTATGAGGAGGATTACTACAGTGAGGAAGTTGTAGAGAATCCGGGACAGAGGAAGCGGCAGAAGACATCAAGATCATCAGACGATACCCGTTCGGAATCGAAAAAGACAGACAAAAAATCAGCTCAGAAAAAGAAAAAAAAGACCAAGCAAAAAAGTGGAAAAGAAAGCAGGTCAGGCAGGGAGTACGATTACTATGAGGAGGATTATACACAGGAGACTGTCAACCGGCATAATGTGCGCGATGATGGGTACGTGTATGATGACTATGACTATCCGGGCGATGCAGGAAAAAATGAGTACGATTACAATCCGAAAGCGGAGCGGCTGGCTACGGTGCTTACAGTGATCGCAGCAGTGGTCATCGGATGCATTTTGTTGTATTTTGTTGGACAGGCGACAGGAATCTTTGGAGAGATCAACGGTTTTCCGTCGCAGGGTCAGAGCCAGAGTGTTGATGTCGAGCGGGCAGTCATGCCGGAATTTGAAGGACATGATATTGACGAGGTAAAGGCAGGTCTGAATTCTGTCGGACTAGGGTGTAAGACGGCATTTATAGAGACGACACAATACGCCAAGAATCAGGTTATATCTGCAGCGCTTGAGGACGGTCAGGCAGTGCTTGCAGGCGACAAGATCCTCATGAACACAACGATCGTGCTCACCGTCAGTGCGGGTGTGGACGGCATTCATGTGCCGGCGGTCGAGGGGATGTCGGAAGCGGAGGGAACTGCTGCCTTGATGAAAGAAGGTTTTAGGGTCGTAAAGGCAGATGAGTATTCTTCGGAATTTGCAAAAGGAACCATCATCGCACAGTCTCCGGAGGGAAATTCCATAGCACCGATCGACTCAGAGGTTACGATCGTACTGAGTAAAGGCAGTGACAACGTGGAGGTCCGTATGCCGGAAGTGATAGGCAATTCAAAAGAAGCGGCAATCAGTACATTGGAGGCAGCGGGGCTTGTGGTAAATGAAGTCGCGGAAACGTACAGCTCCGAATATCCTGAAGGACAGATCTGCTATCAGAGTTATGAAGCAGGGACAAATGTCAGTGAGGGGACGGCGGTTGATCTGAAAGTAAGTATTGGAAGTGAGATCTCGACTTACAATTGTGAGTTGATGGTGCAGGCGCCAGCTGATTATATAGGCGGGGACGCGATCGTTACGCTTATGACTGCTGATGAGAGTCAGGAATTGTGGAGCAACCAGAAAGTGACAGCGTTTCCGGTATCTATCAACTTGAATAACTTTGCGAGTCCGTCCGCATACGGGATCGTGGTCATCACATATCTCAGAAATGAGGAGGAGATCGTGACCGACGCTGACGGAAACCAGACAACACAGGTAAGTCCGCAGGCGACAGTGATCAGACAGAACGTACAGTTCACAAAAAACTAAAAGGAAAGTATATGCAGGGGAAGATTATTAAGGGGATAGCAGGTTTTTACTATGTTCATGTTCCAGGCGGAGAGATCTATGCATGCAGGGCGAAGGGGATATTCAGGAGAGAGAAGATCAAACCGCTCGTCGGCGACAACGTCGACATTGAGATAACGCATGCCAAGGACTATGAGGGGAATATCGTTGAGATTTTTCCGCGGACGAGTGAACTCATCCGTCCGGCGGTTGCCAATATTGACCAGGCGCTGCTGATCTTTGCCTTGACAAAACCGGAACCCAACTACAATCTGCTCGATCGTTTTCTGATCATGATGCGTCAGCAGGGATTGAAATGCATTTTGTGTTTTAACAAACAGGATCTCTCTGATCATATGAAAAGTCAACAAATCAATCAGATATATGAGAACAGCGGCTGCGAGATATTGTTTGTGAGTGCTGTTCAGAAGAAAGGGATCCGAGAGCTCGAGGAGGTGCTTCGCGGTAAAACCACGGCGGTAGCAGGACCCAGCGGAGTGGGAAAATCCTCCCTGGTGAACTGTCTGCAGGAAGGCACACAGATGCAGACAGGGGAGATCAGTGAGAAGATCGAGAGGGGAAAGCATACAACAAGGCATTCGGAATTGATCGCCATCTCCGAAGACACATATATTATGGACACTCCAGGATTTAGTTCATTAGCTCTGTTCGATATGGATAAAGAGAAATTGCAGGAATACTATCCGGAATTTAAGCCTTATGAGGCAGGGTGCAGGTTTATGCCGTGTGCCCACATCCGCGAACCGGTGTGCGGCGTGAGGACAGCCTTGGAGAAAGGCAGTATCAGCAGAGTCCGATATGACAATTATGTTGCATTTTATGAAGAACTAAAAGAGAAAGAAAAGAGGAAATATTAATATGAATTATCTATGTCCCTCAATACTGGCAGCTGATTTTTGGGAGCTTGGCAGGCAGGTGGAGACTGTGGAAAAAGCCGGAGCGCCGTATCTGCACATCGATATCATGGATGGAATGTTTGTGCCTTCCATCTCCTTTGGGATGCCGGTTCTGCAGTGTGTGCGGAAGCGGTCGAAGCTTTTTATGGATGTACATATGATGGTGGCAGAACCGGAACGGTATATAGAAGAATTGATCCGGCTGGGGGCAGACGGGATCACGATCCATGTGGAGGCATGTGATCGTATCCCGGAGACACTCGGCAGAATTCGCGAGCTTGGGGTGAAGACGGGCTTGGCAATCAATCCGGAGACACCTGTCAGCGCTGTCCTGCCTTATATGGAATTGGTGGATATGGTGCTGGTGATGACAGTGCATCCTGGTTTTGGCGGACAGGAGTACATTATTGACTGCATTGATAAGATCAAGGAAGTACGGCGGCTCATTGATCAAAGCTATCCTGGTGTGAAGCTCGAGATTGACGGCGGTGTGACGCTGGGAAATCTGGAGATGAACCTTGCGGCAGGTGCGAATGTGATCGTTACGGGGTCCGCAGTCTTTAAGGGCGATATTGAGGCGAATGTGCGGGAGTTTTTAAAAAGAATGTAAGAGACAGGGCATATTTGGGTTTGTGGAGTATTTGGCAGGCAGATGGCAATAATATTTTTATCGCATCAAATGAAATCGGAAAGAGAGATCATATGGAATTAAAATTTAGTGCAACGATACTTCAGAATAAAGATATGGATGCTGCCTATGTAGAAGTCCCTTACGACATCAAGGAACTTTTTGGGAAAGGGCGTCTGCTGGTCAACGCTGCTTTTGACGGAGTTCCCTACAAGGGACAGGTGGTAAAAATGGGCATACCCTGTTATATCATCGGTGTGACAAAACAGATCCGCAAGCAGATCGGTAAGAGTTTTGGTGATATTGTTGAGGTTGTCCTTCAGGAAAGAGACAGTGAGAAAACATCTATGTGGAAATGTCCTCAGTGCGGAAGAGAATTCAAGAAAAAAGGACAGAGTCATTACTGTGGTGAAAAGCCAAAGACGATAGATGAATATATCTTGAGTCAGGATGCGGATAAACAGGATGAACTACAGCATATCCGTCAGGTCCTCCACAGCGCATTACCGGAAGCGGAAGAACGCATCTCCTGGAGTATGCCGACCTACTGGAAAAATCATAATATTCTTCATTTTGCTGCTTCAAAGCAGCACATCGGATTGTATCCGGGACCTGCAGCAGTTATGCATTTTGCGGAGGACCTCCAGGGTTACAAGACCGATAAGGGAACGATCCGGATTCCTTATGGCAAGATCGATGATGTGTTGATCGAGAAGATTGCAAAGTGGTGTTGGGAAACAGGGAACCATGCCTAGAGCGTGTTTGGAAAATCATTCCCGCCATCTGTATAACGACGCCATAGCGTCGTATTCACCACTTTGCGTGATATTTGCACCGCATTCAGTCGACGTAAGGCATTGCCCTTTATGCCTTTGCCCCCTACGCCTCCTTCATTTGGCACATCATCTGTAAGATGATTTAATCTCCCACAAACTGTGCCGCACATCTGACAGAAAGCATTTTTCAAACACGCTCTAGTACAGCATTGCGCAAATAACAGTGAATACAGCACATGCTATTTGCACCAGTCCTGCGTTGTCGTCAGTCAACAATGCCACCGCATTGCCTCCTTCCTCCGCCTTGTCCTGTCACAAATATTAGGCACTGTTTTTCACTGTTATTTAGGCAATGCTGTACTAGTACAGCATTTGCCGCCAAATTGTCTTGCCATATCTCCCAACTAAGTGTATGATAAAAAGGGAGTCCAGACGTTGGAGGGACTTACTTTGCTAGGAGATATCATTTATGGGAAAGAATGTATTGGAATACAATTTGATGCGCAAAAAGGTTTCCAGAAATCCGTTCCAGGAGCAAATCGAGGAGAAGCTGGGACGGAATGATGACTGCTGGTGCGGCAGCGGGAAAAAATATAAGAAGTGCCACGGCTCTTTTGACGATAAGCTTGACGATTGCAGGCGCAAAGGGATTTTGGTGCCGCCGCGGGGTATCATCAAAAATCCAGAGCAGATACAGGGGATCCGCGAGAGTGCCAAGATCAATATCGCGATACTGGACTATCTGGATGAACATATTGAGGAGGGGATTTCCACACAGGAGGTCGACAACTGGGTGAGCAGCATTACCAAAAAACATAATGCGGTCGCGGCGCCGCTCAACTATGAGGGATTTCCCAAGAGCGTGTGCACCTCGATCAACGAAGTGGTCTGTCATGGGATTCCGTCCAAAGATGAGATATTGAAGGACGGGGATATCGTCAACGTGGATGTGTCCACGATCTACAAAGGCTATTTTTCGGATTCTTCTAGAATGTACTGCATTGGCAATGTTTCTGCAGAGAAAAAGCGTTTGGTGGATATCGCAAAACAGAGTCTCGAGATCGGTCTTCAATATGTGCAGCCCTGGAGAAAGATCGGGGATATGGGCGCGGCAGTCCACGAGTTCGTCATGCAGAACGGTTACAGTGTGGTCAGAGAGATCGGCGGACACGGTATCGGGCTGGAGTTCCACGAGGATCCGTGGGTGAGCTATGTATGTCCGAAGGACACCGGGATGCTCATGGTTCCAGGCATGGTGTTTACGATAGAACCGATGATCAATATGGGAAAAGAGGATATCTATATTTCAGACGACGATGGATGGACGGTATATACCGAGGACGGGCTTCCCTCGGCGCAGTGGGAGATCCAGGTGCTCGTCACCGAGGACGGGTATGAGATCATTTCATATTAAGATAATATAAAATATAAAGAACTGAACTGCTGCTGGTTTCTTCTGGTCGTGGTTCAGTTCTGTATTTCAAATGACAGGCAATAGGTAGAACCGGGTAATTAAAAATGTTTCGAAAAAAAGATTTTATGTTAGTGGCGGTCATCATCGTCACAGCGGCTATATCAGCTCTGCTGCTCATGTCTGCACAGGGCGGTGCGGGAGCTAAGGTGCACATCACAGTAGACGGGGCACTCTACGGGGAATATAGCCTGTCCGAGGAACAGTCCATTATGATCGATGGGGAATCAGGCACCAACCGACTCATGATAGAAAATGGCAGCGCATATATGGCTGAGGCTGACTGTCCGGACAAGTACTGCATGGATCATAAACCGATTTCCAGGGACGGTGAGACGATCATTTGTCTGCCGCATAGGCTTGTGGTGGAAGTGATAGGTGCACGGGACGCACATCAGCCGGACGTGATCGTGCCGTAAATTTATAGCGATAAATCATCGATGACAGGGGAATGCGTATGACGACAAAGCGGGCAGCGTACTGTGCCATGCTGACGGCACTGGCAATGATATTTGGATATGTGGAGGCACTGATACCGTTTGGATTCGGCATTCCGGGTGTGAAGCTCGGACTGGCAAACATCGTCATTGTGCTTGCGCTTTATATCCTTCCGGCATATCAGGCATTGGCGATACAGCTGATGCGTATTGTGCTGGTCTCCTTCCTGTTTGGGAATCTGTCCATGATGATTTACAGCCTTGCAGGGGGGATCCTGAGCTTTCTGGTGATGTGTCTCCTGAAAAGAATGAAGGGTTTTTCTGTCACAGGTGTCAGCATAGCGGGCGGCGTGAGTCACAATATCGGTCAGCTGACAGTGGCAGTACTGGTGGTGCAGAACCTAAAGATTGCGTTTTATTTCCCGGCGCTGATGCTCGCGGGGCTTGTCACAGGTGGTGTCATAGGGATACTGGCTGATCGGATCAAACTGGTATTCGATCATGTGGATGGACAGATCTGACAAACCGAGGGAAAGATTGCGCATGACTGCATATAAAACATACAGATTAGGAAGAATTGGGGAGAGAAGGTGGCGTATGTCAGGAGAAAAGCTGATTTTTCACGTAGATGTCAACAGTGCCTTTCTGTCGTGGGAAGCGGTTGAGCGGTTGAAGCACCCAGAGCAGTTTCCGGAGATCACAGTAGATCTGCGAGATATCCCGTCGGCAGTGGGAGGAGACCGCTCTAAGAGGCACGGGATCATACTGGCAAAATCTATTCCGGCAAAAAAGTACAAGGTGCAGACGGGTGAGCCGATCACGGACGCGCTCAAGAAGTGTCCCAATCTGGTGCTGGTGCCGTCGCGCCACGGGATATATAGGGAGTATTCGAGGGCGTTCATCTCGATCCTTAAAAGGTATTCGGACGTGATCGAACAGTGCAGTATCGATGAGTGTTTCGTTGATATGACAGGCACGGAGAAACTTTTTGGACCGCCGGTGGAGTCTGCCACGCGCATCAAGGATGAGATCTGTCACGAGCTTGGATTTACTGTGAATGTGGGGATATCCACGAACAAGCTGCTCGCGAAGATGGCAAGCGATTTCAAGAAACCGGATCTTGTGCACACGCTTTTCCCGCATGAGATTCCAGATAAGATGTGGAAGCTTCCTGTCGGGAATCTGTTTCTGGTAGGAAAATCGACAGAGCGGACGCTGCACACACTTGGCATCCACACGATCGGGGAGCTGGCGCACACGGATCCGCAGATTTTGCGGGGCGCACTGAAGAAACAGGGGGAAGTGATCTGGAAGTTTGCAAACGGCGAGGGCGCCTCGCTCATAGAGCCAGAGCCTGCCGATAACAAAAGCTATGGGAATGCCACCACGATCGCCTTTGACGTGACGGATGAATCGACGGCGAATATGGTGCTGATGTCCCTTGCCGAGACCGTGGGCAGGCGGCTTCGCAGCGATTCGGCAAAAGCGGAGGTGGTGACAGTCAATATCCGATACAGCGATCTGTCAAGGGTGTCGCATCAGTGTGAACTGTCCCATGCCACGAACATCACTAATGAGATATATGGTATGGCGTGCAGATTGTTTGAGGAGTTGTGGGATGGCAGACCTGTGAGGCTGCTGGGGATCCAGACCAGCCGTATCAGACAGGCAGGTGACGGCAGACAGTTGTCACTCTTTGATGATGGGAACTATGAAAAGCTAGAGAAGCTTGACAGGGCGATGGACAGCATCAGGGAACGATATGGTTCTGATGCTGTCAAACGCGCGTCATTTTTAAGCAAATCTGATTCCGGGAAGCCGCGGATCGATCCGTCTCCCGGAAAGGAGAAACATTTTGGCAGATAGCGGTCAGTCGATCTTGTTCAAAGTAAAGTCGTCGATCGTGCCCCAGCCCTTTGCCCCGCACTTGATATGTGCGCCGATCGTGAGAGTGCCATCGGTGACTGTAATAGAGGATACGGTTGGCACCTGCCAGTTGGCATATCCCTGCGCAGTAAATGGATCGGAGGATGCAGTGTCACCGACTTTGGCGTAGAGTTCCATCTCGGCACTGTCGTCAATGTCACCGCCCTGGAAGTAGGCTTTCAGTTCATAAGTGCCGGGCTCTAGGTTTGTAAATTCCTGCTCGATCGAGAAATCCATATCAGATTCTGACCAGAAGTGGAAAGAGTACTCACCAGTGTGTGCGTCACCTTCCTTTTGCTGGAAATCTGTTGGGTTCTTGTCACCCTCGTAAGTGACAGTCCACATGGAGGTATCGGTGTCCTCAAAGCTTGGATTGGATACGTAATTGAGCCGCTCCACGTTGACGGTGCAGATGACCTCGGTCGGGGTGTCAGAAGAGGCATTCTCGTCGAGGATCCTGCCTGTGATCACATGGGTTCCGGGTTTGGAGGTATCGATATTGAGAACCATCTCCTCATACCACTCCACAGGCATGGGAGCATTCAGGGAACGGTTGTTGTAGACAACGTCCACCGTCTCGGGCATCTTCACATCAGAGCCGATGTTGCACGTGACAGTTGGCATATTGATCATGTCGATCGCGGGTTCGGCGTTGGTGCCATACTTTAGCCACTTGTATGTATTTAAGGATTCCAGCGGTTTTCCGTCGGCGCCAAACAGTGCCTGATTGTCCCAGGAACAACCACCATAGTACTTTCCGGCATCTTCGGGATCATATTCCGAGGCGTAGCTGCTCGCCCAGCCGGATCCAAATTCTTCCCAGATCGAACTGTTGTCAGCGTTTACATCGCCGACGGTGATCCATGCGCCCTCCCAGTAGAACACGCCGAGTGCACCGGCTTCATTTGCCGTGGCGCAGACATCGCGGAGTGCTGTGGACTGGCTCTGTATGGTAGCACCGTAGGCATCGATCAAGTCACCCTCGCTGACGCTGTTGCCGGAGCCGTCAGTGTCCTCTGTCGTATAGCAGTAGGCGGTCTCAGCGATGAGCGTTTCTTTTCCGTACTTGTCCTGGATATTTTTCATGACATTTTTGATGTTCTCAAAGCTTCCATGCCAATAAGGATAGTAGGACAGGGCAAAGATGTCATAGTCCACCTGGAAGGAGGAGAGCTTGTACAGGATTGAGTTGATCTTGTCGTAATCTTCGGCGTTGGTATAGTGAAGGGCGACTTTGATCTCCTTGCCATGGCTCTCTGAGACTTCCCGGATAGCCTTGCTTCCTGCACTCATGAGCTTTGCCACATTGGGGATCTGCGTCTCGCCTGCCATGCCGTTGTTGGTTTCGTTTCCGACCTGTACCATGCAGACATCGACCCCATTGTTCAGAAGCTGTGTCAGGCTGTCTTTCGTGTACTCGTACAGGGCATCCGATTTTTCGTCAAGGGACATATCAACCCATGCTTTGGGGCACATCTGTTTTGACGGATCGGCCCAGAAGTCAGAGTAGTGAAAGTCGATGCAGACTTTCATGCCGTTGTCGGTGGCGCGCTTTCCGAGTTCGATGGCTGTCGAAAGATCGTTGTTTCCCCCTCCGTAGCCGTTACCGTTCTCATCGTAGGGATCGTTCCAGACGCGGATGCGCGCATAGTTTACGCCGGCTTCTGCCATCGTGGTGAATACGTCTTGTTCTGTGCCGTCAGCGCTGTAGTACTTCACACCGCTCTTCTCTTCGACAAGGATCGAGGACACGTCCATACCGCGGATGAAGTTGTCGGAGATATCAGGTATCGGTTCCACGTAAATACCTGCGTCTTCTGCGGCATCAGGCAGATACATGGTATTCAAGGCTGTCTGTCCGCCGTCAGGACTCTTGGTCTTTGCAGGAACTGTTTCAGGCGAGGGGGGCTCGGTCTCCGAGGGCTCGGAAGATGTCGGTTCTGCAGAGGCGGCGGTCGACGATGGCTGTGATGCGGTCTGCCCGGCGCCAGAGCCGCAGCCGGTCAGGGACAGGGCAGATAGAGTCATAGTTAATAGCAGCATTGATAATTTTTTCTTTTTCATGTTGACCTCCCGAAATTTAATAGGTACACTTATTATATCATAGATTTTGAAAAGAGAATTAACAAAAATGCAAACAAAAGGCGCAAAATCTTCCACAATTTCAGATTCTGTGGTAAAATGCTGGTATGCGTTAAAGTGTGTTGACAGCAGGAAAAGGTACGAAAAATTCGAGAAGGAATAGGATCAAGAAAGATAAGAAAGGATGATATCATGAAAAAGAGTGCAGCAGTATTTTTTGCCACAGGATTTGAGGAGGTTGAAGCGCTTACTGTGGTAGATCTGTTAAGGCGCGCTGACATTGAGACGGTCTGTGTCTCGATCGACAACGCAAAGAGCGTGACAGGAAGCCACAACATAACAGTGGAGATGAATGTGGGGATTGACCGTCTGGATTTTGGAATGTTTGACATTTTGATCTGTCCCGGAGGGATGCCGGGTACGAAAAATCTTGAGGCGTGCGAATGGCTTATAAAGAATATCCGGTCATCGTACCAGAATGGCAGATACATCGCTGCGATCTGTGCGGCACCGAGCATCTTTGCCCACATGGGACTTCTGCAGGGAAGAAGAGCCTGCATCTATCCCGGCATGGAGGATGAACTGTATCAGAACGGCGCCAGCGCGTGCTGTGATTCCAAAGTGATGAAGTCCGGGACGATCATCACAAGCCGTGGCGTGGGGACGGCGATCCCGTTTGCCTTAGAGATCGTGGCTGCGCTATTGGGACAGGAAAAAGCCGATGAACTAGCTAAGAGCATCGTGTATGCGGAGGAATAGACGGTTGTCGTATATTTTTATTATAGGAACGGAGCAACAGAATCCGGTCTTTTAGTAATTTGTGCGAATTAACGTAAAAATTTTGACAACTTATGAATCCAATGTTATAATCATAAATATAATGTGCAATTATATAAATTATATAAAATCAAGCAGATAGAAGGTTTCTCAAATGATAACAGAACATGAGTTTCAAAGGGTGGCAGCATACGTAAAAAATAAAGCTGGCATCAACTTAAATGAAAAAAAGGTTTTGGTTCAGGGAAGGCTTGATAGTTATATGCAGCGAAAGGGATACAGCTCATATGATGCTTTTATGGACCGCGTGGAAAAGTTTCCGACAGGACCAGAGGCAGAAGATCTGATGAATGCCCTCACGACGAACCATACATATTTTTGGAGGGAGTATGAGCAATTTTTATTTTTGAAACAGGAAGTTTTGCCCGAATTGAAAAATCGCACAGAGAGTACCAGGGATTGGCATATCTGGTGTGCAGCGTCGTCGACAGGGGAAGAGCCATACACGTTGGCTATGATCTGCAAAGATTTTCTGGGTCTGGAGCAGAATGAGTGGGATACGAAGATCCTTGCCACAGATATCGACACGAAAGTTCTCGAAAAGGCTGTGAAGGGCATCTATGCCAGAAATTCTGTGGAGCAGCTGCCACATCAGTATGTGCGCAGGTTTTTTAAGCAGATCAGTCAGGAGGAATACAAGGTGAAGGAGGAGCTTAAGCGGGAAGTGTTGTTCCGTCAGCTAAATCTGATGAATCCGCTTCCATTCAAAAAGCCGCTTCATGTAGTGTTTATCAGAAATGTCATGATATATTTTGATGAACCGACAAAAGAGCGGCTGCTGAATAATATTTATGAGAAAATGGCTCCTGGCGGCTACCTCTTTATCGGTTCAACGGAATCGATGGGGCAGAATAATACCCGATTTCAGTATGTAAAACCTTCCATATATAGAAAATAGAGTGGGGGAGGTTTGCAATGGAAAAGTTAAAGGTATTATTGGTGGTAGGAAATCTTGAGATGAGAAGACATCTTCTTTGGATACTCGGGGCGGATCCGCAGCTTGACGTGGTAGCGGAGGCGAACAATGCCTACACTGCAAGGGATAAGATCATAGAGTGTGACCCTGACGTGATGCTTCTGTGCCAGGATCTGCCAAGAATGTCGGGAATCACATTTTTGGGGAAACTCATGCCGCAGAGGAGCACAGTGACGCTTGTCATTGCAGAGCCTGAGTTTGAGGATGAAGCCTACCGTGCAGGCGCAAAGGATTTTATCGCTTTCAGGGACGATTACGAGACGCTTGAAAATGAAAATATATGCGGACGCCTCAGGAAGGCAGCGGGCGGTGAGTGGCTGAACCCGTCGAGGAGGGCACCTGCGCCGGCTGTGATGCAGGGGATTAAAAATGTATGTAACGCGGCGGAGGCCACATCGACATCGATCATAGCGATCGGAGCTTCGACAGGCGGGACGGAAGCGATCGCCACCGTCGTGAGGGGGCTCAAAAAGGATATTCCTGGTATTGTGATGGTGCAGCATATGCCGGAGGGGTATACACAGATGTATGCGCACAGACTGGACAATGAAGGTGAGGTCTCGGTGAAGGAGGCGGTATCCGGAGATGTGGTGAAGCCCGGGCAGATCCTCTTAGCGCCGGGAGACAAACAGATGCGCATTGTCAGGATCAACGGCAGATACCAGGTCGAGTGCAAACACGGTCCAAGGGTGACAGGGCACTGTCCGTCAGTGGATGCACTCTTTGAGTCTGTAGCGCGCGTCGCCGGAAAAGAGGCGATCGGTGTGATCATGACAGGGATGGGAAGCGACGGCGCCAAGGGGCTGTTAGCCATGAAAAATGCGGGAGCGCGCACCATAGGACAGGATGAGAAGACCTGCATCGTGTACGGCATGCCCAAGGTGGCATATGAGATGGGCGCGGTGAAGTGGCAGGTGCCGCTGGAACAAATTGCACAGAAAATATATTATCTGCTGGATAAGCGGCAGTAAAGAGCGCGAAAAGAATAATAGAAAGAAAGCATAGGAGGCAGGTTATGAGGATATTGATAGCGGAAGATGATTTTGCCAGCAGAAAGGCAATCTTAAAATTTTTGTCGGAATATGGCGAGTGCGATGTCACTGTTGACGGTATGGAGGCGATCGATGCCTTTATGATGGCGCTTGAGGAGGAGGATCCGTATGATTTGATCTGTCTGGATGTGATGATGCCGGTCATGGACGGATACCAGGCGCTCAAGAACATACGCGATATCGAGAGGGAACATCATGTGGCGCCGGATCAGCAGGCAAAGGTGATCATGACGACAGCGCTCAATGAGGAGAAAAATGTCAAAAAAGCGTTTGAGTTGGGCTGTACAGTGTACTGTGCGAAGCCGATCGATGTGGAAAAATTGAGGGGCACACTTGTAAAGCTCGGATTAACTTCATAAATGTAATTGCGAAGAGATTAAGGGGGACGATTTTGCATGGAAGAAAAAACAGAAATGCTTGAGGGCGTGGGGCTGGAAGATACCCGTCAGGGGAAATATATGACTTTCTGTATCGGAAGCGATGTTTTTGGCATAGAGCTCAAGTACGTGAATGAGATCATACAGATGCAGGCGATAGCGCCGATTCCCGAGGTGGAGCATTTTATCAAAGGATTGATCAACCTGAGAGGTAAGATCATACCGGTGATCGATGTGGCGGACCGGTTCGGAAAAGAACTTTTTGAGTACAACGACCGGACCTGCATTATAGTTGTCGATGTTCAGGGGGTTACAGTGGGACTGATCGTACAGACGATCTCAGAAGTTGTGTCGATCGAGGAGGAGGACATCTTACCGCCGCCTAGTGTGTCAAAGACAAATGCCCAGGCAAAATTTATCCGCGGAATCGGAAAGATTGGCGACAGTGTTAAGCTTTTGCTGGATCCTGTGAAACTGTTGAGCGATGAGTCGCTTGATTTTACGGAGAAGCAGGAGGAGGAAGAGGAAGAATAAATGCAGGAAAACCGGGAAGAATTTTTTTATTATGTTTTGAATCACAGTCAGGAATGTATCATCAAATATGATTCCCGCGGAAGCATAGATTATTGTAATGACAGACTTCTTGAGCTCACAGGCTACGGTGCAGGTGAGCTTATTGGCGCATTCATTGGAGAACTGATCCAGAATGTATTTGTGATCGAGGGCGGACATGTCGGACTGGCAGAGGAGTACAAGGATACAGAGGTGATAGAAACTGTGCTGTATCGAAAGAACAAAACCTGTTTTCCGGTGGAGATCACGGTGGCATCCGGGGTTCTTAATGGTGCGGAAGTCATGATCTGTACCGCTGTGGATATGACGCGTTACAAAGAGAGCATCAGAAAAGTGGAAGAGACCACGATACAGATGCAGGAATCCATGAAAGCCAGGGATGCCTTTGTCGCGAATGTCACTCATGAGCTGCGTACACCTGTAAATGGGATCAAGGGTCATGCGGAGATCCTAATGGAGCAGGAGCAGGATTTTCAGAAGACGAATTATCTCAAGATGATACTGGACTGCTGTTCGACCATGGAGGGGATCATCAACAATATCCTTGATTTTTCCAAGCTCGAGGCAGGCAAGTTTCAGATAGATGAAAAGCCGTTTTCATTTTATGACTTTATCTCTAAAATGGAAAAAATGTTCAATATGCTCACGATGCGGAAAGGACTTCGGTTCACACTCAATGTCGCGCAGGAGATTCCGGACAAAGTGATCGGTGATGAGCTGCGGCTGACACAGATCTTGAACAATTTGGTATCCAATGCGGTCAAATTTACAGATCAGGGGTATGTCGGTGTCGAGATCGCATTGAACACGAGGATCAATGATGAGGTGGAATTGTTCTTCATGGTGGTGGATACTGGTATCGGTCTCTCGCCGGAGGATAAAGATAAGCTGTTCAAGAGCTTCTCACAGGCAGATGCGTCCATCACCAGAAAATTCGGCGGCACCGGTCTTGGGCTTGCCATCACAAAGGAACTTGTGACCATGATGCACGGCAAGGTCTGGGCGGAAGGCGAGAAGGGAAAAGGTTCCACGTTCTCCTTCACGATCAGGCTAAAGACAGAGCACACACAGGATGCCGTGGAGCAGGAGCCTTCTATTAGAAAGTGGAAGTATTCCAATAACCTTAATAAAATGGCAGGCGAACAGGATCTGATGAATGAGCTGGGAAGCGAGATAAACATCAGGGAGTTGAAGAAATATTTCGAAAAGCTCAATATCAGTATGGATATGGAGAACTGGCAGAAAGCGGAGAGTTTTGCGACAACGTTGAAACAGCTGGTGAGCAAAGGTTCTAAGGATCTGCAGCGCCTGATGTTTCGGATGGAGATGGCGATCAGAAAGTCGGACTGTGATAAGGCCAGGGAGTATGCCCAGAAGGTAAAAGACCAGCTTATACTTGAAATAGAAGGTTTTGAGATATAAGCTGTGCGATAATAGATTTAAGGAGTTTGGACAACAATGAATAAAGCATCACAAAATGACAGCGACATTAAAATACTTGTGGTGGATGATGTCGAGGTAAATCTTATCATTCTCGAGGAAATCATCAAAAACATGGGGTATGAGGCATTGCTGGCACAGAGTGTGAAGGAAGCACTGGAAATCATTGAGAACAGTGATGATCTGCCAAGAGTGATCTTGTCGGATATTTCCATGCCTGAGACCGATGGGTTTACGTTCTGCTCCATGTTGAAAAATGATCCGTACACAAAGGATATCCCGGTGATCTTCATATCGGCGATGGACACAGCTTCGGATCTAAGCAAGGGTTTTGAGCTCGGTGCAGTCGACTATATTCCAAAGCCCTTTGAGAAGACGGAAGTGGAGATGCGCATCTCCACACATCTGAAGATCTACACGATGCAGAAGGATCTGGAGGAAAATAACAGACAGTTGAATCTGGTGGTCGCACGCCAGATGGAGAAGCTTCGGATCGAGCAGAAAAATATCATGACAGCGCTGGCAAGGCTTGTGGAGAGCAGGGAGAATGTGTCAGGTTCCCACTATAAAAACATACTGTACAACAGCAGGATCCTCGCAGAGGGAATGCAGCTTTACCCCAAGTTCGAGGAGGAAGTGACAGATGACTTCATCGACACGATCGAGTCGAGTGCAGGGCTTCACGATATCGGCAAGCTCATGATACCGGATCATATCCTGCTCAAGAATGCACCTTTGGATGAGGAGGAGCGCAAGATCATGAGCACCCACGCAGAACTCGGTGCAAAAACGCTGATGGATATCTACGGGGGCGTGGAAAAGAATGATTTTATTGATATGGCGATCGACATTGCGTGGTATCATCACGAGTGCTGGGACGGTTCGGGTTATCCCAAGGGTCTCAAAGGTGATGCGATACCGCTTTCAGCCCGCATTGTGAAAGTCGTGGACGTGTTTGATGCCATGATCAGTGAGCGGCGTTACAAAAAACCGATCTCGTTGGAACAGACGCTTACATATATGCAGGAGAAAGCTGGCAGTATCTTCGATCCTGACATCATCCGCGTGTTTATGAGGATCTATCGGAACTTCAAAGGGATCTGATACAGCATTGAAATAAAATGACAGTTTAGTTAAAATATACCATTCATAAAACTTTTCACTCCGTTAATACTAGGATTAAGATAAGCGACAAAAAGCTTGTCTTTCAAAATAGATTTGTTATAGAGAGCAAAAATTGATTAACGGAGGTAAAAAAATTATGGCATCACAGAGTAGATCAAACAGAGTAGAAGTTCCAGAGGCAAAGGCGGCAATGGACCGTTTTAAGACTGAGGTTGCATCAGAGCTTGGTGTGAACTTAAAGGAAGGTTACAACGGCGATCTCACATCACGCGAGGCAGGAAGCATCGGCGGCGAGATGGTTCGTAGAATGGTAAAGAGCTACGAGGAGTCTTTAAAATAAGACAGAGCCAAAGGGCAGGATGGGATGCAGTTTTGATACTGCATCCCATTTTTTGTCTGTTCTGCATTTTTTCATACTTTTTTTCGCAGTTTTCTAAAATTTTTCTTTTATTTTCAAGAAGCCTATGCTATAATAAAAAACGATTGGTAACTGTCGGTAGTTACAGGGGACAGTGTACGGATTGTATGCTGAAATAGTTCAATATAAAATATATTCATGGCAGGCATGATTGCATGATATGCATTGCATGATATGCAAGGAGGAAATGAAACAAATGAGTTTACAGGTAGAAAAATTAGAGGGAAATATGGCGAAGCTTACGATAGAAGCGTCAGCTGAGGATTTTGAGCAGGCGATCGAGAAAGCTTACCAGAAGAATAAGAATAAGCTGAGTATTCCGGGATTCCGCAAGGGAAAAGTTCCCCGCAAAATGATCGAACAAATGTATGGCAAAGAGATTTTTTATGAGGACGCTGCAAACATTGTGATTCCTTCTGCCTACGCAAAGGCCGTGGATGAGTGCACAGAGGAGATCGTTTCACAGCCTGAGATCGATGTCGTGCAGGCAGAGTCAGGAAAGCCGTTTATCTTTACGGCAGAGGTGGCGTTAAAGCCGGATGTCACACTTGGAAAGTACAAAGGCATTGAGATCGATAAGGCAGATACAACTGTCACGGATGAGGAGATCGATGCAGCCCTTGACAAGGAGCGGGAGAACAATGCAAGGACGATCTCTGTCGAGGACAGGGCTGTCAAAGATGGCGATATGGCAGTGATCGATTATGAAGGTTTTGTTGACGGTGAGGCGTTTGATGGCGGAAAGGGCGATAATTATCCTCTTACGATCGGCTCTAATACTTTTATCCCGGGATTCGAGGAGCAGCTCATCGGCGCTGAGCTCGACAAGGAAGTGGAAGTAAATGTTACATTTCCTGAGGATTATCAGGAGTCCACACTGGCAGGAAAACCGGCTGTGTTCAAGTGCACAGTCAGGGAGATCAAGGAGAAGGAGCTGCCGGAGCTTGATGATGAGTTCGCAAGTGAGGTTTCTGAGTTTGATACCCTGGCAGAATACCGGGAGGACGTGAAGAAGACTCTGATCGAGAAGAAGGAAGAGGAAGCCAAGGCTGAGAAGGAAGATAAGGTCATAGAGGCGATCATTGCAGATGCGCAGATGGACATTCCTGAGGCAATGCTTGCGACACAGCAGCGCTCGATGGCAGATGATTTTGCGCAGAGGATCCAGATGCAGGGTCTTTCGATCGACCAGTATTTCCAGTTTACAGGTCTCACAAAGGCGGCATTCTTAGAGCAGCTCAAACCACAGGCAGAGCAGCGGATCAAGACAAGACTGGTGCTCGAGGCAGTGGCGAAGGCAGAGAACATAGAGGTGAGCGAGGAGGAATACACGGCTGAGATCAAGAAGATGGCAGAGGCTTACCACATGGATGAGGACAAGGTCAAAGAGATGATCGGCGATTTCGAGCAGAGGTCCATCAAGGAAGATATCCGTGTCAAGAAAGCACTGGATCTGGCTGTGGAGAATGCGATAGAGAAATAAGTTCCTGCTCAGATGCCAGCGAAATAGTGAAAATAGAATATAATATATTAAAAAAATATAATAATTGTGCGTAGTATTTGCACAATTATTATATTTGCGTTATACTGGATTTTAGTAGTATGCAGAGCGGAGGTAAAAACCATGAGTTTAGTACCATATGTCATAGAACAAACAAGCCGGGGAGAGCGTTCATACGATATTTATTCAAGACTTCTGAAGGAGCGCATCATATTTTTGGGCGAGGAAGTGAACGAGACAACGGCGAGTCTCACAGTAGCACAGCTGCTGTTTTTGGAGGCTGAGGATCCGGAGAAGGATATTCAGCTCTATATCAATAGTCCGGGAGGTTCTGTCACGGCAGGTATGGCGATCTACGATACTATGCGGTATATCAAGTGTGATGTGTCTACGATCTGTATCGGTATGGCAGCCAGCATGGGGGCATTTCTGCTTGCAGGAGGTACAAAGGGCAAGAGACTTGCACTTCCAAACGCGGAGATCATGATCCACCAGCCGCTTGGCGGAGCACAGGGGCAGGCGACAGAGATCGAGATCGCTGCAAAACATATACTGCGGACCAAGCAGAAATTGAACACCATCCTGGCGGAGAACTGTGGACAGCCATATGATGTGGTCGCGGCGGACACTGAGCGCGATAATTGGAAGTCGGCGGAGGAAGCGATGCAGTATGGTCTGATCGACAAAGTGATCACAGACAGGGCAGACGCGGCAGAGGACAAAGAGGATTGATTTTTATTTTAGAATGAATGAATTATGAGTAAAGGGAGAAAAAGGATGGCTGGAAAAAGCACTGAGGGAAGGGTTAGATGCTCTTTCTGCAACAAAACACAGGATCAGGTGAGAAAGCTGATAGCAGGTCCATCCGGTGTTTATATCTGTGATGAGTGTGTAGATATCTGCGCAGATATTATTGAGGAGGAGTACGAGGAGGAGCAGATCGACGGCGGTTTCGAGATCAACCTCTTAAAGCCTGTGGAGATCAAAGAGTTTCTTGACGAGTATGTGATCGGACAGGAAGAGGCCAAAAAGGTATTGTCTGTGGCAGTATACAATCATTATAAACGTGTTATGGCTGAGAAAGATCTGGATGTGGAGCTTCAGAAGAGCAATATCATCATGATCGGCCCGACTGGTTCTGGTAAGACTTATCTGGCACAGACGCTTGCGAAGATCATCAATGTTCCTTTCGCCATAGCTGATGCGACGACGCTCACGGAGGCAGGTTATGTGGGCGAGGATGTTGAGAATATCCTTTTGAAGCTTATTCAGGCAGCGGATTACGATATTGAGCGTGCTCAGTTTGGTATTATCTATATCGATGAGATTGACAAGATCACCAAGAAGAGTGAGAATGTCTCGATCACCAGAGATGTCTCCGGTGAGGGTGTACAGCAGGCGCTTTTGAAGATCGTCGAGGGTACAGTGGCAAGCGTGCCTCCTCAGGGTGGCAGAAAGCACCCGCATCAGGAATTGATACAGATCGATACGACGAATATTCTGTTTATCTGTGGCGGTGCTTTTGACGGGTTAGACAAGATCGTTGAAAATAGACTTGACCGCAAGTCTATCGGTTTTAACAAAGATATCGCGGAGAAGACAACAAGGGATATCGGCGCGGTATTTAAAGAGGTAACACCACAGGATCTGACAAAATATGGTCTGATCCCTGAGTTTGTCGGCAGGGTTCCGATCAATGTTTCGCTGGAAGGACTTGACAAGGACGCTCTTGTCAGGATCCTGAAAGAGCCAAAGAGTGCTCTGATCAAGCAGTATCAGAAGCTTTTTGAGTTCGACAATGTGAAGCTTACCTTTGAGCCGGATGCGATCGAAGCGATTGCTGAGAAAGCGCTGGAGAGAAAGACAGGAGCCAGAGGTCTGCGTTCCATCATGGAGAAGATCATGATGGATATCATGTATGAGATTCCCTCTGATGATACGATCGAGAGTTGTGTAGTCACGAAGGAATCCGTGGAAGGAACAAGTCAGCCTTTTGTAGTACATCGCGAAGCTATGCGCACAGAGCGTGAGAAAAAGGCGAGATAAATAAATGGATTGAATTATAAGCGCCGCCTCTGGAAAGGGCGGCGCTTTATGCACAGAGGCGTATGGAGAGGATTTTACAGATGGAGCAGATAACAGCAGCATTACCTTTGGTGGCACTGCGGGGGTTGACGGTGGTGCCGAGTATGATCATACATTTTGATCTGAACAGAGATATGTCAAAAAAAGCGATCGAGCAGGCGCTGGGCGGGACACAGAAAGTGCTGCTTGTGCCGCAGGTCGATCCGGAGGAAGAAAATCCGGGTGTTGATGGTTTATATAAAGTGTGCACGTTGGCAAGTATCAAGCAGGTCACAAAACTGCCGAACAGTATCGACAGAGTCATGGTGGAAGCGGAGTCAAGGGCGCGAATCATAGACCTGGACGACAATGAGGGACAGTTCTTCAGCGCATCGTACGAAGAAATTGATGATCAAAAGGTGCTCGAACAGTCTCAGGAGGAGGCACTGACACGCACACTCAGGGAAGTGTATGACACGTATGTCCGATTTTACCCCAAAATCGGGAAAAGTCTGGAGAAGTATTTTAAGGACGGGAGCAGTCTGACAGTACTGATGAACCAGATCCTGATCAACACCCCTTTTTCATATGATCAGAAGCAGCAGATACTCGAGATTGAGGATATTGCTGAGCAGTGCGGTGAGCTTGTGGCACTGATCATGAACGAGGCGCAGATCGCTGCGATCCGCACACAGCTGGCGGTCAAGATCAGGGAGAAGATCGACAAGAATCAGAAAGATTATATTCTGCGCGAGCAGATGGAGTATATACAGGAAGAGCTTGGTGACAAGAATCAATACTCCGATGTGAAACATTACGAGGAAGCGCTTGCGAAGCTGAAGGCAGATGCGGAAGTTAAGGAAAAGATCCAGAAGGAGATCAACCGGTTCAAGACGATCATGGGCTCAAGCTCAGAGAGTGCCGTGGAGCGGGGATATATCGAGACGCTTCTGGAACTTCCGTGGAACAAGGCTTCGAAAGACAACAATGATATAAACAGAGCGGAGGCGATCCTGGAGAGAGATCATTATGGGTTGGAGAAGGTAAAGGAGCGCATCGTCGAGTATCTGGCAGTGCGGTGTCTGACCAGCAAGGGAGAGACTCCGATCATGTGTTTGGTAGGGCCGCCGGGAACTGGTAAGACTTCCATCGCTAAGTCGATCGCGGAGGCGCTGAACAAAAAGTATATCAGGATCTGTCTGGGCGGCGTGCGCGATGAGGCGGAGATCAGGGGACACCGCAAGACTTATGTCGGGGCGATGCCGGGGAGGATTGCAAACGGTCTCAAACAGGCTGGGGTGAACAATCCGCTGATGCTGCTTGACGAGATCGATAAGGTCAGCAGCGACTACAAGGGAGATACCTCATCGGCACTTCTGGAGGTACTTGATCCGGAGCAGAACTGCCATTTCAGGGATCACTATGTGGAGCTGCCGATCGATCTGTCCAGGGTTTTGTTTATCGCGACTGCAAATGATGCAGGCAATATTCCAAGACCACTGCTCGACCGCATGGATATCATCGAGGTGACGAGCTACACGGCAAATGAGAAGTTTCATATAGCAAGGGAGCATCTGTGGGAGAAGCAGCTTGCGAAAAATGGTCTCAAGGAGGCGCAGCTGACGATCAGTGACAACGCAGTCAAGAGTATCATCGACCGCTACACGAAGGAGGCGGGTGTGCGAAATCTCGAGCGGAAGCTGGGGACTGTCTGCAGGAAAGCAGCGCTGGAGATATTGAAGGACAGAGGGGGAAAGCCCAAAAAGCAGGTGCAGGACAAGTGCATCAAAGTGAACAGCCAGAAACTTGAAAAATATCTCGGAAAGCCCAAATACAGCGTCGACATGGTAAATGAGAAGGACGATGTCGGAATTGTCAGGGGGCTTGCATGGACGAGCGTGGGCGGCGATACACTGCAGATCGAAGTGAACATCATGCCCGGAAAGGGAGAGATCGAGCTGACCGGAAAGCTCGGCGATGTGATGAAGGAGTCCGCGATGACCGGAATCAGTTATATCAGGTCGATCGCTTCTAGATATAAGATCGATTCTGAGTTTTTTAAGGAGAATGATTTCCATCTACACATTCCCGAAGGGGCAGTTCCCAAGGATGGACCGTCGGCAGGGATTACGATGGCAACGGCAGTGTTGTCGGCGATCACCGACACACCGGTCAGGGCAAAGGTTGCCATGACGGGCGAGATCACGCTGCGGGGAAGGGTGCTTCCGATCGGCGGGCTGAAAGAAAAGCTGCTGGCAGCAAAGACGGCGGGGATCACTACAGTTCTGGTACCAAAGGAGAATGAAAAGGATGTGGCAGAGATTTCAGGTGAGATCAAGTCGGGTATGCAGATCTGTCTTGTGAGCACTATGGATGAGGTGATACCGCTGGCGTTTGCTCAGGAGATCAAGATCAAAAAAACGAGGGGCGGAAACAAGAAGAAAACGGTAGCAGGAGAGCAGGAGAAATAATAGATGGTTATAAAAAATGTAAGCTTGGAAACAGTGATCGGTGTGACAAGCAAAGTACCTCAGAATGGTATGCCTGAAATTGCATTTGCCGGAAAGAGCAATGTGGGGAAATCCTCGCTGATCAACGCGCTCATGAACCGCAAATCGCTGGCGCGGACCAGCTCACAGCCGGGGAAGACGCAGACGATCAATTTTTATAATATCAACAACGAACTGTATTTTGTCGATCTTCCCGGGTATGGTTATGCGAAAGTCAGCCAGCAGGAAAAAGAGAAGTGGGGCAGGATGATCGAGCGGTATCTGCGCCAGTCACAGGTGTTGAAAGCAGTTTTCTTGCTGATCGATATCCGTCATGATCCCTCGGCAAATGATAAGATCATGTACGACTGGATCATCTCGAATGGTTATCACCCGATCGTCATCGCGACGAAAGCGGATAAGATCAACAGAAGTCAGCTGCAAAAGCAGATCAAGGCGGTAAAGCAGGGGCTTGGTGTTGACAAGGATACGATCGTGATACCGTTCTCCGCCCAGACGAAGCAAGGGCGGGATGAGATCTATGAGCTGATCGACAGCATGATGGGACAGCCGGAAGGAGAGGACTGATTATGGCGGGAAGAAGTGCTGGTAGAGAAAACCTTAAACTGATCGTCAACATTCTGATCTCGCTGGTCATATTGCTGCTTTGTATTTTTGTAGTACCAAAGTTGGTTCTGTTCTTTATGCCGTTTGTGATCGGATGGGTCATATCATGTATTGCGAATCCGCTCGTGGTTTTTTTGGAGAGAAAGCTCAAGATCAAGAGAAAGGCGGGAACGGTCGTTGTCATCGTGTGTGTGATCGCGGCAGTGAGTGGGATCGGTTATGGTCTTGGCATCGTACTCTGGAGGCAGGTGTCCGGATTTGTGGAAGAGATTCCCGTGATGTGGGAAGCTGTGAAACATGACTTTGACAATCTGGGAATGTGGATCAACCAGTACATTGGAGTGAGGGCGCCAAAGTTTGCCGATGCTCTGAATAATCTTGGAAATTCGATCGGTGAGATGATATCAGATCTGCCCAAAAGTTTGAATTTGAGTACATTTGAGGGAATGGGCAGTATGGTTGGAAATATAGCAAGTGTTATTATTTCGATCATCATGTGCATGCTGTCGGCTTATTTCTTTATCGCGGACAGGGAGTGGATCACTACGTTTGTCAACAAGATTCTGCCGGAAAATATCACCCGCAAGTATGATGTATTTTCCTCAAGTCTGAAACAGGCGGTCGGTGGATACTTTAAGGCGCAGTTCCGCATTGAGATCTGGATGTATGTGCTGCTCATGGTAGGTCTGACCGTGCTGAATGTGCGGTATAGCCTGCTGATCGCACTGCTGATGGCATTTCTTGATTTCCTGCCCTTTTTTGGCACGGGTATCGTGCTGGTTCCGTGGGCGGTTGTGACAGTCATCGGCGGCAACTATATCAGGGCGTTGGGTTTTCTGGTCATATGGGGCGCGGGACAACTGTTCCGACAGCTGATCCAGCCCAAGATCATGGGAGAGTCGATCGGTATGGAACCGATCCCGACGCTGTTTCTGCTCTTTATCGGATACAGGATCGCGGGTGTCGGCGGTATGCTGATCGCAGTGCCGTTGGGGATCATCGTTGTCAATATGAATGAGGCAGGATTTTTTGATACACCGAAGTACAGTATCAAAATGCTGGTTCACAATATCAATGATTTCAGACGGCTGGATGAGGATATGATCAAAAAACTCGAGGACGAGGAGCGGCAGGAGAACCGCGGAGAGTGATGGATAGAATGCGGAATTTTAGGATTTTAGTGCAGTATGAGGGAACCCGCTATCTGGGGTGGCAGCGTCAGGATTCGACGGGAAATACCATACAGGGAAAATTGGAAGCGATCCTGGCGAAAATGACAGGTCTTGATTTTGTGCAGGTCGATGGTTCCGGACGCACGGATGCGGGTGTCCACGCACTCGGACAGGTGGCAAATTTCAAGATTGACACAGGGATGTCAGCGCAGGAAGTGATGGATCATATCAATCAGTATCTTCCTGAGGACATTGGCGTGATATCGATCCAGGAGGTGCCGGAGCGGTTTCACAGCAGGCTTAACGCGAAAGGAAAGACCTATCGTTACCGCATATGGAATTCCAAACTTCCATGTGTGTTTGAGCGCAGATATGTGTACGAGATGCCTGATCGGCTCGATCTCGATGCGATGCGGGCGGCGGCTTCCTATTTTGTGGGAAAGCACGATTTTAAAGCGTTCACTTCGAATAAAAAGAGCAAAAAATCCACAGTGCGAACGATCGATGCGATCCGGCTGGAGAAGGTGGGCAATGAGATTGTCATCACTTACAGCGGTGACGGGTTTCTGTACCATATGGTACGGATCCTCACAGGTACGCTGATCGAAGTCGGGCTGGGGCAGAGAACACCGGAGTCGATGGCAAAACTGCTCGAAAACAATGCATCCAGAGATCTGTCAGGCGCATTGGTGCCTGCAAAAGGGTTATGTCTGGTTGAAGTAATGTATTAAATAAATATAATACTGATATAGACAAAGGGCGAATAAAGAAAATCTTTACAAACCTCCAACAATTTATTACAATAAGAGATATTTGAACTAAGGAGCTGTGAAAAAATAACTTTTAAACAGTGCGCTGGATTTTTCTTCGAGAGTACCGCTCGAAAATCAGGCGCATAGTGGGTTATGTAATTGATTCATTTTTTAACAGGTCCTAAATTTGATAGACACACTTTTGAAAAATGAAGGAGAAAGGTATGAGTGACACAGAAAAAAATACAGCGGAAATATCCACAGAGGAAAAAGAGGTTGTTTCAAGGAATTTTATCGAGCAGCTGATAGATAAAGATCTGGAGGAGGGCGTGTATGATACCGTGCACACGCGTTTTCCGCCGGAGCCGAACGGCTATCTCCATATCGGACATGCCAAGGCGATCCTGGTGAATTATGGGATCGCAAAGGAGTACAATGGAAAGTTTAACATGCGCTTTGACGACACCAACCCGACAAAGGAGGATATCGAGTTCGTGGAGTCCATCAAGGCGGACGTCAAGTGGCTCGGCGCAGACTGGGAGGACAGGCTTTTCTTTGCCTCTGATTATTTTGAACAGATGTATGAGTGCGCCGTAAAGCTGATCAGGAAAGGCAAGGCGTATGTATCGGATCTGACAGCGGAGCAGCTCAAGGAATACAGAGGGTCCTTTACAGAACCCGGAAAGGAAGATCCGTCCGCAGGCCGCTCTGTGGAGGAGAACCTGCAGCTCTTTGAGGATATGAAAAACGGCAAGTATGCGGACGGTGAGAAGGTGCTGCGCGCACGGATCGATATGGCTTCACCGAACATCAATATGAGAGATCCGGTGATCTACCGTGTGGCGCACATGACACATCACAATACAGGTGATCAGTGGTGCATCTATCCGATGTATGACTTTGCACACCCGATCGAGGACGCCATCGAGGGGATCACGCACTCGATCTGCACGCTGGAGTTTGAGGATCACAGACCGCTCTACGACTGGGTCGTGCGGGAGATCGAGTATCCGAACCGCCCGAGACAGATCGAGCAGGCAAAGATGTACCTGACAAATGTCGTGACAGGCAAGCGCTATATCAAGAAGCTTGTCCAGGACGGAATCGTCGATGGCTGGGACGATCCGAGGCTTGTGTCGATCGCGGCGCTCAGAAGGCGCGGGTTTACGCCGGAGTCCATTCAGAAGTTCGTGGAGCTCTGCGGTGTGAGCAAGGCAAACTCCTCCACCGACTACGCGATGCTCGAGTACTGCATCCGCGAGGACTTAAAGCTCAAAAAGCCCAGGATGATGGCAGCGCTCGATCCTGTAAAGCTTGTGATCGACAACTATCCCGAGGGGGAGGTGGAGTATCTTGAGGTGCCCAACAATCTCGAGAATGAGTCCCTCGGCTCCAGGCAGGTTCCGTTCTGCAGGGAACTCTATATCGACAGGGACGACTTTATGGAGGAGCCGCCCAAAAAGTATTTCAGGCTGTTCCCCGGAAATGAGGTGCGTCTCATGAGCGCGTATTTTGTAAAGTGTGTGAGCTATGAGAAGGACGAGAGCGGCAGAGTGACCGTCGTTCACTGCACCTATGATCCGGAGACAAAGCAGGGCAGCGGCTTTTCGGGCAGGAAGGTGAAGGGTACGATCCACTGGGTTCCTGCGCCGTACGCGGTCAAAGCGGAGGTGCGGTTATACGAGAATCTGATCGACGAGGAGAAGGGGGTCTATAACGAGGACGGCTCGCTGAACCTCAATCCCAATTCGTTGACCGTGCTGAAGGAGTGCTATGTGGAGCCGGCGCTGAAAGGTGCCAAGCCGTACGACAGCTTCCAGTTCGTGAGGCAGGGATTCTTCAATGTGGATGCCAGGGATTCGAAGCCGGATGCGCTTGTGTTTAACAGGATCGTCTCGTTAAAGAGCTCGTTCGTGCTGCCGAAATAGACAGCCGTTCCCAAAGCGCGGGTATTCTCCGCAGGGATATGAAATATCACAGGAAGGGAAGAGGAGTGGAATGAGGTATCGATGTCTGATATTAGACCATGATGATACGGTGGTTAACAGTACTGCCACTATACATTATCCCGCATTTCTGGAAGCGTTAAAGCTGTTGAGACCGGGCGTGACCATCTCGCTTGACGATTATTTCCGGGAAAATTTCGATCCGGGCTTTATACCCTACTGCGTCGGGAAGCTCGGTATGACGGACGAGGAGCTCGAGCGCGAGGTGGAGTGCTGGAAGAATTATGTGTCGGGACACACCGCGAAAGCTTACGACGGTATGAGGGAGATCATCGGGCGTCAGAGAGCGGAGGGCGGCATTGTGTGCGTGGTATCGCACTCCTATGATTTCAATATCAGGAGGGATTATGCATCTAACGATCTTCCCATGCCGGACATGATCTTTGGATGGGAGTATCCGCCCGAGCAGAGAAAGCCTGGCACTTATGCGCTCGAGGTCATCTCCCAAAAGTATCAGTTGAAACCGCAGGAGATGGTGATGGTGGATGACTCCAAGCCGGGATACGATATGGCAAAAGCGTATGGGGTTCCCTTTGTCGGCGCAGGCTGGGCGACCGACATCCCGGAGATCCGGGATTTCATGAGGAAGAACAGCGATGTGTATTTTACGAGCGTAGGAGAGCTGGCAGAATTTTTATTTGATCAAAGTCCAATGTGATAAGTTCTGTAGAATAATAGTATGTTTACATTATGAAGGCATGAGTATCTGGATACTCATGCCTTCATTGTCTCTATAAGCGCCTGCAGTGCCAGTATCTGTTTGTTGGATAATCCGGTTGGATCAAGGATAGGGCTTGTAGTTTGAAACGGAAAAATTGTTTTATGCAATTCGAACTAATATTCTGCTCGGCTGGTACAAATGCTATGACACTGTATCCGAGTCATCAAAAAACTCTTCCGTCTGGTTCTCCGTGCCGGACGGCTCTGCATAGGTGGCAGATACGGATTTGGTTTCAGACGTACTTCCGATGTTCTGCGCTGCAGACATATCTACCTGTGTGTAGACAGGTTCGACGGTGGGGGAAGTCATCTCGCCGATGATCTCCTTTGCCTTGTCGATCTTCTCGGACACATTGAGGTGTTCGAGTTTTTCTTTGGTCTTATCGAGCGTCTCGATCACCTTTTCACCGATTTTTTCTTTGGCATTGTCTATATCGATGGGTACATATGGGCGGCTTTTGCTGACAGCGGCACTTGTGGAGTCTGAGGAGAAGTCTTCATCCTCAAGATCCTCGTCAAAATCGTCAAAGTCATCGAAGTCGTCAAAGTCTTCCTCGGGAATGTTTGCTTTATTTCGAAGATAATAATAGGTTCCAGCAGCTGCAGCACCGGCGAGGGCACTGAATAAGACAAGCTTGCTAAATTTCTTAGCCATTTGTGGTTCTCCTTTCCTGTTGCAGTTGTTTTGTATGCATCACCGATGCAGAGGAACTATACATTGCATGGCACATCGGCGGCGCGAGAGCAGGGGAGAATGCCATCTCCATGCTCGATTAGTGTACACAAATCTATTTTAATACTATTTTATGGAAATGAAAAGAGATTATGTAAAATTTGATGAAAATGTGTAGTCGGAAGTCTGAAATTATGTTAATATTAGTATAACAGGTGTGCGTCTTTGTAGAGAGCGCCCACAAGGAGGTACTGCAGATGAACGAAAAATTTTTTGACCTTGCAAGAGAGAAACAGGACCGCATGATCAACGGTGCGATCGAGGTGTTTGCCAAAAACGGATACAGGCATGCCAGCACAGATGATATGGTAAAGGCAGTCGGTGTCAGTAAGGGACTCTGGTTTCACTACTTTGGTTCCAAGGAGGGCATCTACGTCTTTGTGTATGACTACTGCGTCAAGTATATGCTGCTGGAGCTGTCCACCATTGTGAATGACAATGAAAAGGACTATTTTGAGCTGATCAAACAGATTGCCATGACGAAGACAAAGGTCGGAAAAAGTTATCCATATCTGACGATCTTTCTGGAGGAGGCAGCTCATGAGACCGAGCAGGAGCTGGTCAGGAAGACGGCAGGATCGAGGCAGATCTATGAGGAGCGGATAGCAGCGCTCCAGAAGTCCGCCGAGATCGCAGGTGTCTCCGATAAGGCGAGGCGGGAGCGCATCAAGAGAATGATCGACTACTGCATCGGCAGTATCATACGGGAGAAGACGCTGGAGGCAGCGGATTCTGAGGTGATATTCAGGGAGATCAAGGCATATATCGAGCTGGTTCGGGATATGGCTCTCAATCTCTCCTGAAAGATGCGTGCACTATTTTTTCTGCTGGTAAACCGGGGCGGCGGGATAGCCGCCCTTTAGCTTCTGCATGGCGCGCTGGGGGGCATCCTTCGAATTCTTCCAGTCCGCATCCGCATTTCTGTAGTCAAATTTTTCGACCATCCAGCTGACATCTTCACCGATCCGCTTCAGGTTCGCCTCCATGAGGGGAAATATTGTGGCAAAGAATTCGCCGCACTGCTTCTGATTCAGCTTGTCCACGGCGCTCTGGCACAAATCGCCGAAGTGAACGAGACAGAATCCCTTGCTGTTTTCCAGTTTTTTCACAAATTCAGCGTCTTTTTTGTACATGTAGAAAAAGGTGTCCAGATATCGGGCATAGGTGTCATCGTACTGGCGGCAGATGTAGCAGGAGCGCTGTTTTTCGTATGTCCATGCCGTCATGGTATTGTTGATCTCCCTGGAGCGTTTGAGGCGGTCTACGAAGGAGATCTTTGCTGGTTTGAACCGTTTGACTTCGCTGTTAAACTCACCGATCATTTTTTGATAATGGGTTTTAAGGATCCATGCATTTCCGAGGGTGTTTCCATACTGAAACATTTTGAGAAAGTGATAGCGGCAGAATCCTTCTCTGTCGGTGAGATCACGGATGTCGCTCTCCATGTACGAGGAACCGGAACCGAGCGTGAAATCGAGCAGATCCTGCTCCAGCTTTTGCTCGATAAAGCAGAAAGGGCACTCGTCGTCCGCTGCGAAAGCGTCATTTAAGGGAATCGTATAAAGCTGTTCTTTCATGATTGATGTTCTCCTTTTTACTGTATACTAAGGCAGTTTGCGGGGCTGTGCTTACACGTAGGAGCGCACAGGAAAGTATTTTCCGTCCGCATAGAAATATATAATGCCATTTTAGCATATTTTACGAAAAAAAATCAAAAATTTTTATAAAAATATATATTATTGTCAAAAAATATGTTAAACTAAATACAAAGCATAGAAAAATAATTTGTGGATAGACGGGGAACTACTCATGGATAGCACATGTTATTTATATACGAGACAGTGTCCGTGACTGGATCAGTGCTTTGATGAGGAAAGGGAGGGATTGTATGAGTAAAATAATGGTAGCGGGTTTTGTTCAGATGGAGACGATCGTGAAAGTCGAGGAACTGCCGGTTCCATATAAACAGTTTGAGAGCACACCGGATCTGGTCGATACCGAGATCGGCGGTGCGGGATTTAATGAAGCGATGGCGCTAAAGTGGCTCGGCGATGAAGTGGATTTTATGAGTATGGTGGCAAGAAATATGTCCAGACACCAGATCAATGCCTATCTCAAGACGAATGAAGTGGACCTCCGCACGGACTATGTACTGCCGATGCTTGACGGCATGCCCACCTCGGTGATCCTCTATTGCAGAGGTAAGAAGCAGACCTTTGAGGATGTCAAGGATATCAGGCATGTGGATTATGAATTTGAGCTGTTGGAGCGGCAGATCCAGGATAAGGATATGGTGCTGATGTCAAACTGCAATTTCTGTCGGCCGATCATCGGGCTTGCAAAGAAATACAGCAAACCCCTTGCAGTCAATGTGCGCAGTATGCGGGCTGAGAAGATCGCGAATAAGGAGGATTTTCTGAAAGCGGCAGATATCCTGTATATCAGCGATGACGATCTCGAGAGCGACCACTATGACTGCATTCAGGAGTGCAGGGAGAAATACGATCCCGAGATCATCATCATGGGGATCGGTGACAAGGGTGTGATCCTCTATACGAAGGCGGATAACAGCGTTATTGAATACAAACCGGTCAAGACCACGGAGATCGTCAATACGATCGGTGCAGGAAATGCACTGTTCTCTGCGTTTATCCACTATTATGTCAAGACGAAGGATGCGAAGGAGTCTATCAAGAACGCTCTGCTGTTCGCATCATACAAAATTGGTTTTGTGGGTACTTCCAATGGTTTCATGACGGAAGCACAGATCGAGCAGTGGAAGAAGCTGATCTGGCCCCTGAGATAAAAAGTGTGCGCTTTAAGCGCACACTTTATTCAATATAAATATATCTGAGAAATGCGGTGGCATTGTCAATGTTGTCGGAGTTGATGACAATTCCCAGAATGGGTTCCTTGTCTACATAGTAGAAATACTGGTTCAATTTTGGCGAATCTGTCACATAGACACCGACGGGGATCCGTTCACCGTTCTCGCCGGATTTTGCATAGTAGAGCTTGTCCGCAAACTGTGTTAGCAGGTCGTCGGGAAGAACAGCAGTGATATCGAGGAGACACTCACCCCGCGCGAAGTAGTCCAGGGTGTCCGTGTCACCGACAACGATATCGAGCTCACCAGTTGTGATGACCGCCATCGATTTCTCGAGGCTTACGTATGCATCATAGCTGTTGTTGTCAGGAGCATAATTCATGGTCGCGTCGATATAGGCTTCATGTTTTTCAGTATCGATGTTCATATACGCTGTAAAACCGTCGATCAGTTCCGTGCTGGAGGGGTCCCCGGTGTTATTGTAGAAGAACGCTGCAAACGCGGTATCGGAGGGCGCTGTCAGTATGGAGTATGCCAGATAGACCACAAAGATGACAGCGATCACTATGAGGATCGTAGTTTTTAGGTAATATTCCTGAAAGTATTCGATTTTTTCCTTTAACGGCGCATCTCTTAGTTTGGCATTCTGTTCCCGTATCTCATCGTGTATTGAGTTGTTTTGGTCACGATTTTTATTGTAGACTTCCATGATATTCCCTCCATCAGCCAGTTTCAGTTTCGATAAATTGGTAGAACGATTACAGAATATGATAAATGGAAATGTCGGTATCTGTCAATCACCATACTATTAATTTTTTCTAAATCTTGCATATTGCGTTGAATTGTTCTATCATATAAGATATCATTGAAATATCGGACCATAGTTTCGGATTACAATTTCAAATGAGCGTAACATGAGAGTATTAACAAAAATTAAGGAAGGTATTGTATTATGAACGAAAGCTACAAGGAACTGCTGGTGAAAAGGGACAAGGGCATGAAGGAGACACTGATCAGATTTGTGAGCGTTCTTCCGACGGTCTTTTTCGGATTATTGACATTTATGACTGTGAATATGATATTTTTCATAATCGTGATCGTACTGGGTGTGCTTGACTATTTTGTATTTCAGTGGACAGATATCGAGTATGAGTATCTCTATCTGGACAAGGAGATATCGGTGGACAAGATCATGGCAAAGACAAGGAGAAAGAAAGTCATGACGATCAGCGTGGAGAAGGTTGAGATCATGGCTCCAGAAAAGTCTCATCAGCTGGATTCCTACAGAAACCGCCAGACAAAGGTGACGGATCTTAGTGCCGGACACGATCTGCCGGATCAGAAGCTGTACTGGATATTTTATGAGGGGAACCAGAAGATCCTGATGAATCTCACAGAGGATTTTGCAAAGACGATCAAAGGAATCGCTCCGCGAAAAGTTTTTATGGATTAAATGCTTGACAAGCTGTGTGGGCTTTAGTATAATTGTAAAAATATTTTTAAAAGCAACAGTGCGGAACAATCTTTTGATCGAGCACACCCGTGCTCAATTTTTTTACAGGAGGAAGAAAAATGGGTCAGATAATCGGTGAAGGCATCACTTTTGACGACGTGCTATTAGTACCAAGTTTCTCACAGGTAATTCCCAATCAGGTGGACCTGACGACATGGTTGACCAAGAAGATCAAGCTAAACATTCCAATGATGAGTGCAGGGATGGACACTGTCACAGAACACAGGATGGCGATTGCCATGGCAAGACAGGGCGGTATCGGAATCATCCACAAAAACATGTCTATTGAGGCACAGGCAGAGGAAGTGGACAAAGTAAAACGTTCTGAGAACGGTGTTATCACAGATCCCTTTTCACTCACTCCGGAGCATACACTTGGCGATGCGGATGCCCTGATGGCAAAGTTCCGGATTTCGGGCGTGCCGATCACAGAGGGCAGAAAGCTCGTCGGCATCATCACAAATCGTGATTTGAAATTCGAGACAGATTATACCAAGAAGATCAAAGAGTCCATGACTTCAGAAGGGCTGATCACTGCAAAGGAAGGCATTACCCTCGAGGAGGCAAAGAAGGTTCTCGCAGAGGCGAGAAAGGAGAAACTTCCTATTGTAGATGACAATTATAACCTAAAGGGACTGATCACGATCAAGGATATCGAGAAAACGATCAAGTATCCTCTGGCAGCAAAGGACGAGCAGGGACGGCTGCTGTGCGGTGCAGGCGTCGGCATCACGGCAAATGTACTCGAGCGCGTGGAGGCGCTTGTGGCGGCAAAAGTTGATGTCATCGTGCTCGACAGTGCACACGGACATTCTGAGAATGTTTTGAGATGTCTCAGAATGATCAAAGAAAATTACCCTGAGGTGCAGGTGATCGCGGGAAATGTCGCAACGGGCGATGGCACGAGGGCGCTGATCGAGGCCGGCGCCGACGCGGTGAAGGTGGGGATCGGACCTGGTTCCATCTGCACAACACGTATTGTCGCAGGAATCGGTGTGCCGCAGATCACAGCGATCATGGACTCTTATGCAGTGGCAAAAGAGTATGGCATTCCGATCATAGCAGACGGCGGTATCAAGTATTCCGGCGATATGACAAAGGCGATCGCGGCAGGCGGTAATGTCTGTATGATGGGCAGTATCTTTGCTGGTTGTGAGGAGAGCCCGGGGACATTTGAATTATTCCAGGGGAGAAAATATAAGGTGTACAGAGGCATGGGCTCGATCGCAGCCATGGAGAACGGCAGCAAGGACCGTTATTTCCAGTCAGATGCCAAGAAGCTTGTTCCTGAGGGCGTTGAGGGACGGGTTGCTTACAAGGGAAATGTGGAGGATACCGTGTTTCAGCTGATGGGCGGTCTTCGTTCCGGCATGGGATATTGTGGAACACAGACGATCGAGGAACTGAAAAATAATGGCAGATTCGTCAAGATTTCCGCAGCAGCCCTCAGAGAGAGTCATCCGCATGACATTCATATTACAAAAGAGGCACCTAACTACAGTGTCGATGAGTAATTTTGTAAAGATAAACGCTGTCACCTTTTTGTGACAGCGTTTATCTATGTTGTTATTTAGAGATCGGTGTACAAGTACTCTATCCGGCTGGAAATTGAAGTCTGGGACTACCTGTTTTGTACGATTCTGATTTCTGACCGGATGGAGTACTGGCAAAAACTTGTCAGCAAAGACTGACAGGTGCCAGCATGTGAGTATAGGAATACGGAGGCGCGGCGAGATGCTTTATACGCAATACCGCCTTTATGATGAGGGGGTTCAGATCATTATCCCGTCAGATATCAAACCGGCGGATTCATTTGTGCCGTCACAGAACAGTTGGGTGTCAAAGGATAAAAAGACGGTGATCAATGTCGCAAGAGGCGGGGCAGATCTGACAGACGAGAATCTGAACAATAGGCTAAATGAATATTACAAAGGGTTCTGCAAGGATATCAGTCAATTTGAATGCAAAAAGATTTCCAGACGTACCATTAACAGGAGGACATATGGAGAGATACAGTATTTGTCCCATGTGACGGGTTACAGCTTTTACAATATATTTCTGCTCGGCAGTTATAGTGGGCAGGAGCTTGTTGTCACGATTCAGTGTACGGAGAGCAGCTGGGCAGCCAACGCACACATTTTTGAGATCATATCCGATTCCATCAGGATATTGAGAAAACAGGAGGAAGACGGACATGCTGGTAAAGGCTAGGGATAGACAGCTTTCCTTTTGGTTTCAGGAGCAGGATCCCTTTTTTGAGATCGGATACAGGATATTGGAGCAGGAGCAGATCCCACAGATGCTGCCATATCAGAGAAAGCAGTGCAAAGGCAGGGAGAAGCTGGTATATCAGGCGCTTGGAGAAAATCTGGATCCACTTAGGGAGGCTGTGCCCGGTCTTGGGGAGGACAAGCTGATCGGTCTGCTCTGCAACATGATCTCCCTGAATATAAGAATAGAGGAAAATGGATTCCTGAAAAAGGAATGCATCTGGTATCAATATGACCATCTCTATTATGACAAAGCAGCGGGTCAGGTCATGGCGGCAGTGCTTCCGATCACAGGGGCGTTGAGGTATGCGGACAGCAGCTGGTTCGCCTGTTTTGAGGAGACCATCATACGGATCGCCGCATATCTTCCATACAGCCAGATGGTGTATGTCAGGAAGATCATACAGATGTTAAAAATGGATAAGATCACGCAGGAGGAAGCCCTGGTGGATTTGCAGGGACTAGGTGGTAGAGGAGCGGAGCGCTTATCGTCTGCGCATGCGTCTCAAAATACAATTTTGAAACTCTTGTATCACGGAAATGATAAGGAGCTGGAGTTTCTTATTGACGATGAAGATTTTTTGATCGGCAGAAATGTCGATGCCGCAGATGGAGTTATCCCTATGAATTTTTCAAGGGCTGTGAGTCGAAAGCACTGTCTGATCACCAAAATGAATGATAAATATTTTGTGCAGGATCTCAAAAGTGTGAACCATACGCTGGTAAACGGTATTATGATACCGCCGTACGAGCTTATGGAGTTGGAAAATAATGATATCCTAAGTGTGGCGGACATAGAGTTTCGCGTGAAGACATCACAATCCTGATCAGAGAGCCCGGCGGAGCGGGCGGATGGGAGTTAGTGTATCAAAAACTTATTAATATATATAAGATAGAAGGGATAGGTAATAAAATGAAAGATACGGTAGAAATCAGATGGCATGGACGCGGCGGACAAGGCGCAAAGACTGCGGCGCTGCTGTTGGCGGACGTGGCTTTTAAGACAGGAAAATATGTGCAGGGATTTCCGGAGTATGGACCGGAACGGATGGGGGCGCCGATCACGGCATATAACCGGATCAGCGGCAATCCGATCACCGTACACTCTAATATCTATGAGCCGGACTATGTTGTGGTCGTGGACGAGAGCCTGTTGGATAGTATCGATGTGACAAAAGGACTGAATCCTGACGGAGCTGTCATCATCAATTCTACGCGCAGCAAGGAGGAGATCGAGGAGCATCTGCACGGATATCAGGGTGCTGTCTATACAGTTGATGCGAAGGAGATCTCGATAAAGGCACTTGGGAAAAATTATCCGAACTCGCCGATGCTTGCCACTGCGGTGGCAGTGTCAAAGGTTATGGAGCGGGAGGAGTTCCTCACAGAGATGAGGGCGTCTTTTCAGCACAAATTTGCCAAGAAGCCAGAGGTGATCGACGGAAACATGATGGCATTGGAGATGGCGTTTGAGGCGGCAAAGTGAAACATAGATCATCTATGCTTCACCTGGCAGGGTGGAGTACTGTTATGTGCAGAGACACAAACTTATGGGATGTAGAATGAGGAGAGTTGTTATGGCGAACGAGAAAATATATGATAGAATTAATGAACAGAGCCCCTGGCAGGATATCACGGAGGGCAACAAGATCTTTGAGGCGGCTACTTCAAAGGATTTCTGTACAGGTGAGTGGAGGACGGCAACACCCGTCTGGAGCCAGGAGAACTGTAAACAGTGTCTTCTGTGCACGCCTGTATGTCCGGATTCATCGATTCCGGTCACTTCGGGAAAGAGAGAAGATTTTGACTATGATCACTGCAAAGGATGCGGCATCTGTGCCAAGGTGTGTCCGTTTGGTGCGATCAGTATGAGGGAGGGAAAATAAATGGCGATCAGAGAACGTTTATCAGGAAATGAGGCGGTGGCATATGCCATCAGGCAGGTAGATCCGGATGTGATGCCCGCATTTCCGATCACACCGTCCACAGAGATACCGCAGTATGTGGCAAACTATATCGCAAACGGTGAGATCGGTACGGAGTTTATCCCTGTCGAGAGTGAACACAGTGCCATGAGTGCGACGGTCGGTGCGTCGGCTGCAGGTGCGAGAGCAGTCACTGCGACTTCTTCATGTGGGATGGCACTGATGTGGGAGGAACTCTATGTAGCGGCGTCAAACAGACTTCCGATCGTCCTCGCACTGGTCAACAGGGCATTGTCAGGACCGATCAATATCAATGCAGACCACTCGGACAGCATGGGGGCAAGGGATTCCGGGTGGATCCAGATCTATGCGGAGTCCAACCAGGAAGTGTATGATAATTATATACAGGCGTTTCCGATCGCGGAGGACAAGCGGGTACATCTGCCCGTTATGGTGTGTCAGGACGGATTTATCACAAGCCACGGTGTGGAGAATATCCTGCTGGTCGAGGATGACAAGGTGAAGGATTTTGTCGGTGAGTATGAACCGGAGCATTATCTTTTGAATGCGGACGAAAAAATGGCGCTCGGACCGTACGCAGTTTCCAACTATTATATGGAAACAAAACGCGCACAGCGGCAGGCGATGATCAATGCGCGGGAGGTGATCATGGAAGTTGCTGACCGGTTTGAGCAGATGACAGGGCGCAAGTACAGCTTTTTTGAGGAATACCGGATGGAGGATGCCGAGTACGCAGTCGTGATCATAGGTTCTGCAGCGGGTACATGCAAGGCGGCAGTCGACGAGATCAGAAACACGACAGGCATGAAAGCGGGTCTGATCAAGATCAGGGTGTTCAGACCATTTCCGGAGGAGGAGATCGCAGCAGCGCTCTCTAAGGTAAAAGCGGTGGCAGTCATGGACAGGAGTGAGATGTTTGCGGCTACAAGCGGCCCGCTCGGCGCGGAAGTGCGCGCGGCGATGTATCAGGCGCATAGTACAGCTGATGTGGTGAATTATTTTTATGGCCTTGGCGGCAGGGATATCACGGTATCGGATTTTAAGGCAGTCTATGACAGGCTGGAGGCGATCGCCCGGACACATATAGTGACAGATATGTATGAGTACATAGGTCTGCGCAGTGCGCAGTCAGAGGAGGTCTAGGAGAGCATGGAAAAGACAACATACAATTTTAAAGGGGTTATGAGCAAACCGGAACGTCTTGCTCCGGGACATAGGATGTGCGCAGGATGTGGCGGTACGATCACAGTTCGCACAGTGCTTCGGGCACTTGAGGAAGGGGACAAGGCGGTCATCGGAAATGCAACAGGCTGTCTTGAGGTGTCTTCATTCATGTACCCTTATACGGCTTATGAGGACAGCTATATCCACAATGCGTTTGAGAATGCGGGAGCCACGCTTTCCGGAGTGGAAACAGCGTATCATGTGCTTAAGAAAAAGGGAAAGATCAAGGATAACTACAAGTTTATCACGTTCGGCGGAGACGGTGGTACCTATGATATCGGATTTCAATCCCTGTCGGGAGCGATGGAGCGCGGGCATGACATGGTGTATGTGTGCTACGACAATGGCGCATACATGAATACTGGCACACAGCGCTCGTCAGCGACGCCGCAGTATGCCGACACGACGACAACTCCGGCTGGAAAAGTATCAGCCGGGAAAGTGCAGATCAGGAAGGATCTTGCGGCGATCATGGCAGAGCATCATATCCCGTATGTGGGGCAGAGTACCTTTACATCAAATTTTAAGGATCTGTATACAAAGGCGCAGAAGGCGATCTATACGCCGGGTGCAGCGTTTTTAAATGTCCTGTCACCATGCCCAAGAGGCTGGGGCTATGATCCGAGTGAGATGATGAGCATCTGTAAACTGGCAGTGGAGACCTGTTACTGGCCGATGTTTGAGGTGATAGATGGCAGATGGATTCTGAACTATGAGCCAAAGAACAAATTGCCCATCGAGGAGTTTTTGAGACCACAGAGACGTTTTAAACATCTGTTTAAAAAAGAAAATGAAGAACTGATCGGAAAGTTTCAGCAGGAAATTGATAGACAGTGGGATGAACTTAGAAATAAGTGTAACTAATGTTCCATCCGCATGGAAACGGACGCGGCATACTTGAAACAGTATGCCGCGTCCGTTTCCGTACACAGGCGGAGATAATGTCTTATTCTGCCGTCTGTGAAAACTGTAGATCAGCCTGTCTGCGCATCTCGTCAATTTCAGCCTGCTTGCGCGCTTCATCCTCGGCAGCTTCACGCAGAAGCCGCTCATAGATTTCATTTGCCTCGCGTATGATCTCGTCCTGCTCGGGCGGCATAACCAGGCTGTCGCAAGAAGCCGTTCCGGTACCTGCAAGGAGCGAGTCGACAGAGATTTGGTTGTTGGAAGCATTCAGGATCGCATCAAGTGCAGCCTGAGTGTTCTCGTCGACAGGTTTTTGTCCATATAATCCCGAGTAGGAACCGGTTGTCGCATTGTATGCGGACTCATCGAGAGGCATGCCCTGCTGCGAACCGGACATGGAATCTTCTAGGGCGGGTTTTTGCGCTTCCTTTTTGTGCTCGATCGCTTCAAGCCGGAGCGCCTCTTCCCTTTCTGCTTTGGAAGGCCAGATTCTGACAGTCTCAGGATTATACACCACTAACCACCATTTGATCACGTGTGGATAGTATTTTTTTAAAAAATAAGCTGTGGCTGGATCCATTATCTTAACACCATCTTTCGCTGATTAGGAACTGCAGAAAAACTGACACAGATTGCGCAGGATAGTTCATTTTTTCCGGCAGCTCCTTACTATACATATTGTACCACATATTTTATAATATCGGTAGAATAAAAGTGAAAATTTATTGAAATGCTTCAAAAAAATATGGAATTGCCACGAAAAACCATAAGAATGCAAATAAAAAAGTTATAAAAGTATAAACTAAATTGACAAAACTAAAAAAAGTGTTATAGTAAATATAGAACAGATAAAACAAAAAAATAATGTGACATGAGAGGAGGAGCATTATGAATATACAAAAATTTACACAAAAGTCGATCGAGGCGGTCAATCAGTGTGAGAAGCTTGCGATGGAATACGGGAACCAGGAGCTCGAGCAGGAGCATTTGCTCTATGCACTCCTGACGATAGATGACAGTCTGATCTTAAAGCTGGTTGAGAAGATGGAGATCGACAAGGACTATTTTCTTGACAGGGTAAAGATGGCATTGGAGAAGCGTGTCAAGGTACAGGGTGGACAGCCGTATATAGGACAGTATCTCAACAAAGTGCTGATCAGTGCCGAGGATGAGGCAAAGCGCATGGGGGACGAGTATGTCTCCGTGGAACATCTCTTTCTATCTATGATCCAGAATCCGAACAAAGAGATCAAGGAGATCTTTCGGGAGTACGGTATCACAAGGGAACGTTTCCTAAAGTCGCTTTCGGAGGTGCGTGGGAATCAGAGGGTTACAAGCGACAATCCCGAGGCGACATACGATACACTTGAAAAATATGGGCAGGATCTCGTGGATAAAGCGAGAAACCAGAAGCTGGATCCGGTCATCGGGCGGGATAACGAGATCCGCAATATCATCCGTATCCTGTCGAGAAAGACCAAAAACAATCCGGTCCTTATCGGGGAACCCGGTGTTGGCAAGACTGCCGTTGTCGAGGGGCTTGCACAGCGTATCGTGCGCGGCGATGTGCCACAGGGATTGAAGGACAAGAAGATCTTTTCGCTGGATATGGGAGCACTGATCGCCGGGGCTAAGTACAGAGGCGAGTTCGAGGAGCGTCTAAAGGCGGTGCTCGAGGACGTGAAGAACAGCGACGGGCAGATCATTCTCTTTATTGATGAGCTGCATACCATTGTGGGTGCCGGCAAGACGGACGGGGCGATGGATGCCGGGAACATGTTAAAGCCGATGCTTGCGAGGGGGGAGCTGCACTGTATCGGTGCCACAACCCTGGATGAATACAGACAGTACATTGAGAAGGATCCGGCGCTGGAGCGGCGTTTCCAGCCGGTGATGGTGTCAGAACCGACAGTGGAGGATACCATCAGTATCCTGCGAGGGCTGAAAGAGCGCTACGAGGTCTTCCATGGCGTCAAGATCATGGACAATGCGCTTGTGAGTGCGGCGGTGCTGTCAAACCGTTATATCACAGACCGATTTTTGCCGGACAAAGCGATCGACCTTGTAGATGAGGCATGTGCCCTGATCAAGACAGAGCTTGACTCACTGCCAGCGGAGCTCGATGAGCTGCAGAGGAGGATCATGCAGATGGAGATCGAGGTCGCTGCCCTCAAGAAGGAGGAGGACCGGCTGAGTGCGGAGAGGCTGACAGCGCTTCAGGCGGAACTTGCCGAGCAGAAAGCGGAGTTTGACAACCGTAAGGCTCAGTGGGATAATGAGAAAGCATGTGTGGAGAGACTGTCAAAGCTGCGGGAGGACATCGAAGATATGAATAACCAGATCCAGATCGCGCAGCGGGAAGGAAATCTGGAGAAAGCGGCGGAATTGAGTTACGGAAAACTCCCGGAGCTCAAAAGGCAGCTGGAGTCGGAGGAGGAGACAGTCAATGCCAGGGAGATGTCTCTGGTACATGAGAGTGTATCCGACGATGAGATCGCAAAGATCATATCGCGCTGGACGGGGATCCCGGTGGCAAAGCTCAATGAGAGCGAGCGGAACAAGACACTGCACCTGGATCGGGAACTCCACAAGCGCGTGATCGGACAGGACGAGGGTGTCACCAAGGTGACGGAAGCGATCATCCGCTCAAAGGCGGGGATCAAGGACCCTGACAAGCCGATCGGTTCCTTTTTGTTCTTAGGACCGACTGGTGTCGGCAAGACAGAGCTTGCCAAGGCGCTTGCAGCCTCTCTGTTTGATGATGAGTCTAACATGGTGCGGATCGATATGAGTGAGTACATGGAGAAACATTCTGTGTCAAGGCTGATCGGAGCGCCTCCGGGATATGTTGGCTATGATGAGGGCGGGCAGCTGACGGAGGCTGTGCGCAGGAAACCGTACAGTGTGGTGCTGTTTGATGAGGTTGAGAAGGCACATCCGGATGTGTTCAATATTTTGTTGCAGGTGCTGGACGATGGCCGGATAACAGACTCGCAGGGGCGGACAGTTGATTTTAAGAATACGATACTGATCATGACATCTAACATCGGTGCACAGTATCTGTTAGACGGCATTGACGGCGATGGCGAGATCGGGCAGTCCGCGCAGGATATGGTCATGGGAGAGCTCAGGGCACACTTCCGGCCTGAGTTTTTGAACCGCCTCGATGAGACGATACTATTCAAACCGCTCACGAAAGATAATATAGGCGGTATTATCAGTCTGATATTGGCGGATATTAACAGGCGGCTCGCGGATAGGGAACTGCGTATAGAGATCTCGGATCGCGCACAGCACTTTATCGTGGAGAACGGTTATGACCCTGTATACGGTGCAAGACCGCTCAAACGATATATCCAGAAGCATGTGGAAACGCTGGCGGCAAAACTGATCCTTGAAGATAAAGTAAAGGCGGGAGATATGATCCTGATCGATCTGGACACTGCAGAAACTGAACTTACGGCAGAAGTAAAAGCATAACATCAAAACAGGAGGCATACACCTCCTGTTTTTGCATAAGCTGGAAAATCTGCTATTCAAGGGCTGTCTGATCCGTAATGATCGCATGCTGGAGCAGGAAATCTTTCCAGATAGGGTAGTATTGTGCTTTGATATGTACCTGATCCCATGTGTAATCTGATACGAGGGCGCCGTCTTCGCACAGGCTGCTTTCGTTGATGTTGATATAAAAAATGTCCTTTTGATTTGCGAGCGTTGCGATCAGATCGTTTCGGGCGGCAATGTTTTCGTTAGTGATACTGTCACCGTCGTCAGATTTTTTCTGGGTAACAAACAGATTTCCCTGAATAAAGATCAGGGCTTGCGGCTGAAGTCCGCGGATATCCATAACAACATCCCGGTAACGTTCATAAAAGCTTTCTGGCGTACCGGTGCCGCACTCATTGATGCCTACCATCAGGTAGATTTTGGCAAACTGCTTTTCTGAGAGCACATCGTGTATGGACACTTTCGAGCCCTCGTAGGTGATCTTGGGTTTTTCGTAATCATATATTGTGAGCGAAGTCTTGCATAGGAAAGTTGCGTTCTCAATATCTGCATACTGACTGATCCCGACTGTGCGTGAATCTCCAATAAAGCAGGCGTCCGCAAAGTAGTCATCAGTCGCGGCAGTGAACTCATAGACTTCGGGTTCTTCCGGAATGCTTACAACCTGCTCGACAGCGGACAGGCTAGAGAGGATTCCCTCATAGGTCTTCTGTGTTGCCTCGGGTGACATTTCCGTGGACAGATCAGGCGGTACAGCAGCTGACAGCACACTGAGGTTGTCTACAGCGTAATCAGAATGAAAGCTCAACAGATCTGTCATATATAGTTTGTCGTGAATCCCCCGCATGGCAGTTGACAAAGGGGGCGTCGATATTGAATACACATTTTCACTGTGATAGTAGCGGATATTCCAGTAGTATCCAAGTATGCTGAACAGTATCGAGGATACGACCAACAGAATGAGGAGTGTAGAATATTTTTTATTGTTGATCTCTTTCATTAACAAGCCTTTCATAAATCAAATAAAACTAATACCTAAAGTACAGGAACGGATTATTCAGTCCGATGCATAGATAATACACGGACCACCAGAATAATACAAAAGCTACGACAATGCCAGCAAATCGGTTGCGGATCTTGTGGAAAAGCCTATCCGGTAGATTCGTCGCAAAAATGACACATGCGATCAATAGCGGCGCGTAATCGGCAGCGAGCCTCGTAACGTCGGAGAGGTTAAAAATATCATTTGTGTTTCCTTCATTCATGATCAGGAAAGGAAACAGCCGGTTCAGATAAACGCCAAGTTCATGAAAATCACTGATCGCAAAAATTGTCCAGCTTACAAGGATATAAAAGATCATATATATGTGTGATATGATCTTCGCAAAAAAATTGTCGGCGTTGAGCCATTTCAATGTTATATTTTTCTCAATAATCTGCAGTACAAAGATAAAGAGCCCCCACAAGATAAAGTTCCAGGCAGCGCCGTGCCAGAAACCAGTGAGGAACCATACGACCAGCAGATTAAAGACCATCCTGGATCTGCCTTTGCGGTTGCCGCCGAGAGGGATGTATACATACTCGCGGAACCATGCACCGAGGGTGATATGCCATCTGCGCCAGAAGTCGGTGACACTCCGTGCCATATAGGGGTGGCGGAAATTGGCGGGCATGCGGAAACCAAGCATCTCACCGAGTCCGACTGCCATCAGGGAGTAGCCGCAGAAGTCAAAATAAAGCTGCATGGAGTAGGCAAAAGCGCCAAGCCATGCAAGCGGGGTGGAGATGCTCTCGTATCCGATGGTACATACCTCATTCCATAGAGTTCCGATGCGGTTTGCGATGATGACCTTATAGCCCAGTCCCATGATAAAGGTCTTGAGACCGTTGTCGAAACCATAGATTGAGACCGACCTTTTTTTTAATGCATCATGGATGTCGGAGTAGACAACGATCGGTCCGGCGATCAATTGGGGAAACATGCACAGATATGCACCGAGACTGACAAAAGACCTGTCAGCCTTCGTTTTCCCGACATAGACATCGATGACGTAGGAAGCGATCTGGAACGTATAGAAACTGATTCCAAGAGGCAGTGTAATGTTCAGTGTGTAGAACCGCCAGGGGATTGACAGTAATCTTAAGGCGGCATTAATATTTTCTATAAAAAAATTGGTGTATTTGAAAAACAACAAAAAGCCAAAATTGTATAACAGCGACAGGATCAACAGTAAAGCCCGCTCGAAATCCCTGCCCCTGAAGCGCTCCATGGCTCTTCCGATGATAAAGTTTACAGTGATGGAACAGAGGATCAAAAAAAGGTAATAAGGTTCTCCGATGCTATAGAAAATCAAACTTCCCAGAAAAAGAAGCAGATTTCGGCTTTTGGCAGGAAATAGATAATATATGATCATAAAAATTGGCAAAAAAACAAAAATAAATAAAAGGCTGCTAAAAACCATGATGTTCCCCCATAAATCATGATATAAGACGAATGTATATAAAATGTAAAATACCTGCTGCCAGCAGAGGTATTTTACAATAAACGCATAATATGTAGCTGCAAATATTATTATAGCAAAAATAATCGAATAATGCCATAGGATTATTTGATTTTTTTGTACAAACAAAATGGTGGATTATTTAGAAAATCCAGCATTTTGGACATCTTTACGCCTGTGTGGCACCATTAAGTATATGCCGCAGATAATAAAATATGTTTTGGTGTTTTGGGAAAATTTATTGCAGTGAATGAAAAAAACTGTTACATTAGATAAAGTTAAGAAAATTTTTTATGGAGGCAGACATGAGCTTTTTTCCTAAATATGCCGCAAGAATGTCAGCGGTCCTGCTGGCAGTCGTTTTTATGATGACAGGCTGTAAGGTCAAATTGAACGAGTACGGGAATACGAAGATCGTATTTATGACAGGATTTGACAAGGATGAGGTATTCCGAATTGACAAGATCTCCTGCAGACTTCCGGAAGTGATGGTCTATCTGACAAACATGAAAAATCAATACGAGCAGGCGCTCGGAAGTCAGATCTGGCAGACTTCCTATGAAGGTGAGACGCTGGAAGAGAATCTAAAGGAGACGGTGCTTGCAAGGATCGCCCGCATCAAGGCAATGAACCTGCTGGCTGAGAAATATGAGATAAGCCTGTCGGATGAGGAGTCTGACAATGCCGCGAAAGCGGCAGGGAAGTACTATGATTCCCTGAATGACCGGGAGCTTCAGCTTTTGTCGGTGGATGAGAGATTGCTGCGCACAATGTATGAGGAGTATGCGCTGGCGGGAAAAGTATATGAGTACCTGATCGCAGATATCAATCCCGAGATCAGCGACGATGAGGCGAGGACCATCACGGTACAGCATATCCTGATCAAGACGTATTCAATGAACGAGGAGGGGGAACACGTTCCTTATTCAGACCAGGCAAAGAAAGAGGCATATCGAAAGGCGGGTGAAGCGCTCAGGAGGGCAAGGGACGGAGAGGACTTTGTGGGGCTGATCGCCGAGTACAATGAGGACGGTAATTCTTCCTATTCTTTTGGAAAAGGGACAATGGACACAGCTTTTGAAGATGCAGCTTTTAATCTGGGAACAGATGAGATCAGCGGTATCGTGGAAACGCAGCACGGATATCATATCATCAAATGTATCAGCACATTTGACAGGGATGAGACGGACCGAAACAAGATAAAAATAGTAGAGCAGCGCAGAAAAGAAGTCTTTAACGAGGAATACTCAGGGTTTGTGGAGGGGCTTACCAGAAGTCTTAATGAGGAGCTGTGGGAGACAGTGGGGTTGATCGATGATGCGGAAGTGACGACAAGCAGCTTTCTGGATGTCTATCAGGAAGTGTTTGACTGAATGAGCGCGGAGAGAAAAGAAAAATAAAAGAAGTATAAATAAAATATAAATTATTAGCACTCGCATGAAATGAGTGCTAATTCCCTCTTGACTTTTATATGATGGGGTATTAAACTATCTAACAGCAGGATGAAACTTTCATCCGATGAATATGAAATTAAGACAAATCAAATACGAGAAAGGAATGTGATTTTTTATGGCAGAGAAGCGCGGAAACTTGTCGATCAACAGCGATAATATTTTTCCAATTATTAAAAAGTGGCTGTACTCGGATCATGATATCTTCTACAGAGAGCTGATCTCAAACGGCTGCGACGCCATCACAAAGTTAAATAAGCTTGAAATGATGGGGGAGTACGAATACCCTGCAGGTGTCAAAAAGGATATCCATGTCATCGTCAATCCAGAGGAAAAGACACTCAAGTTTATTGATACCGGACTTGGTATGACAGCGGAGGAAGTGGAGGAGTACATCAACCAGATCGCTTTTTCCGGAGCAACGGATTTTATAGAGAAGTACAAGGATAAGGCTAACGATGACCAGATCATCGGGCATTTCGGACTTGGTTTCTATTCTGCGTTTATGGTGGCAGATGAGGTTCATATCGATACGCTTTCTTATCAGAAGGATGCAGTGCCGGTACATTGGGAGTGCGACGGCGGCACAGAGTTCTCCATGAAGGACGGGGACAGGACAACAGTCGGTACAGAGATCACACTGTTTCTCAACGAGGACTGTTTAGAGTTCTGCAATGAGTACAAGGCAAGGGAAGTGATCAAGAAATACTGTTCTTTCATGCCGTATGAGATCTATCTGGAGAAAGCGAATGCACCAGAGGAGTTCGAGACCATCGATCCCGATGACAAGCGGGAGGACGATGTGGTGGTAGAGTCCTTTGAGGAGGAGAAGGAGATCCCAGGCGAGGACGGTGCAGAGCCGACCAAGGAAAAGGTGCCGAAATTAAAGATCAAGAAGCGCCCCGTACCGCTCAACGAGACGCATCCTCTGTGGGCAAAACATCCCAACGAGTGCACGAAAGAAGAATATATAGACTTTTACCGCAAGGTATTTGCCGACTATAAGGAGCCGCTCTTCTGGATCCATCTGAACATGGACTATCCGTTCAACATGAAGGGCATCCTCTATTTCCCCAAGATCAATATGGAGTACGAGTCCATCGAGGGGACGATCAAGCTGTACAACAACCAGGTGTTTATAGCAGATAACATCAAGGAAGTCATTCCTGAGTTTTTATTGCTGCTTAAGGGTGTGATCGACTGTCCGGATCTGCCGTTGAATGTATCGAGAAGTGCGCTGCAGAATGACGGTTTCGTGACGAAGATCAGCGAGTATATCACCAAGAAAGTTGCGGACAAGCTTTCCGGTATGTGCAAGACAGACAAGGAAAATTACGAGAAATACTGGGATGATATCAGTCCGTTCATCAAGTTCGGCTGCCTGAAGGATGACAAGTTCTGTGAGAAGATGACAGACTACATTCTGTTCAAGAATCTTGACGGAAAGTACCTGACACTGCCAGAGTGCCTTGAAGTCAAAAAGATCGATCCTGACGAGGCGGGGGACAAGGATGAAAATACAGCGTCCGCTACAGATGCTGAGACCGGTGAGAAGGTGGAGGCAGAAGTCGTCGATGAAAACGAGGGCGATACCGGACATACGGATGAGGAGACAAAAGAAAAGGTCATCTACTATGTGACAGACCTCGTACAGCAGAGCCAGTATGTGAATATGTTCAAAAAGGCTGGTATGGATGCAGTCGTGCTGCCGGATAAGATCGATCAGCCGTTTGTATCCCAGCTGGAGGCAAAAAATGAGGGGATCAAGTTTGCGCGCATTGACGCCGATCTGACAGATACCTTTAAGGCAGAGAACTCCAAAGAGGAGGAGGAAGAACTTGCCAAGAAGAGCGAGGAGATCACGGAGGTCTTTAAGAAAGCTGTAAACAATGAAAGTATTACTGTAAAGGTAGAGAAACTCAAGAATGAGGACATCGCTTCGATGATCACTGTCTCTGAGGAGTCACGCAGAATGCAGGATATGATGAAGATGTATGCGATGCCTGGAATGGATATGGGTATGATGGGCAGGGAGGGAGAAACACTGGTCCTCAATGCAAACAATCATCTTGTGTCATATGTGCTTGACAACAAGGAGGGCGAGAATGTGGAACTGATCTGTGAACAGCTCTATGATCTGGCATTGATCCAACAGTCGCCATTACAGCCGGATGCTATGACAAAGTTTATCAACAGAAGCAACAAGATCATGATGCTTTTGGCAAAGATCTAGCAGAGAGAAAGATGCGTATAAAAAATCCAGTAGGCAGAGCCTGCTGGATTTTTTATTTGTTAGATTCCATAACATAGAGCTGGGCTATACGATCGTTTTCGATAAACCATGAATCCTGGTCTTTGGTACCTGTTACCTGACAGAGTGTACTGCAGATGCCAAGGGTGGGATTCCAGAGATAGTCCAGTTCCTCATAAATACCGATCAGCACTTGTCTGTCCACCAGACCCGTGAATCCCAGATCTTTAACAGATCTTAGTCCGAGCTCAAAGCCCAGCCGGGGATTGCGTGTGGAGACAATAACGCCTTCTTTGAGGATATTGTGTATTGCCACACTCTCATAGCAGTCGCGAACAATACCGACCATGTGTACGTCACACGCGCGTGTGAGATTTTCGTCACGCAGATCTGTCTGCAGCAGATACCTTCCGTCCTGAGTTGGAAACGTAAAATTTTCATCTGCGGCATCTGAGTAGAGTACGAAACGTCCAACTCCTAGATAAACAGCAGGATATTCCCTGCCACAGTACATCACATAGAGTCCTTCGCGGTATTCACCGGTAGAGGTGCCTTCAAATTCAAAACGCTCCTTCATAGTTGCCTGCTTCTCCTTTTTCATAAATATAAGAGTTCAGCCATGTCCATTCACTATTTCAATCATATAATATGAGAAACATGATGACAAGAGGGTAGAGCGGGCGAAAAAAACAACAACACACTATTTTCGGAATCGTTGAATTTATAACAAAAAAACCTGTTTTATGCAATAATGATAAAATTGCAAAAATATTCCCTGCATTTAATTGATAAAGAGAAAATAGAGTGATATTATTAATATAAATGACAAAAATGCGACTACAAATAACTTTGAAAGAAAAACGAGTGGATAGGATCGCTGATATATGTACTATTTTGCAATAGTTTTCTATTGAAAGAGAAAGGAAGGTCAATGATATATGGTACAAACGGTTGAGGAAATATTGGCGGCTGCAAAGAGGGCGGGAGCTTCTGATGTGCACATCACGGTGGGGATTCCACCCAAAATGCGTGTGAACGGTAAACTGATCGCGATGGAAGGGGATCGGCTGCTGCCACAGGATACCCTTGAGATCGCCAATTCAGTGATGAACGATTCCCAGCGACAGCGCTTTGAGGAGAAAGGGGAAGTGGATATGTCCTTTGCCATAGCAGGTGAGGGACGTTACAGGGTCAATATATATAAACAGCGGGGATCGGCAGCCCTGGCATTCCGACTGGTAGATACAGTTGTGCCGTCCCCGGAGGTGCTGGGTGTTCCCGCGTCTGTCATTGATCTCTATCAGAAAAAGAGAGGGCTGATCCTTGTCACAGGACCGACCGGAAGCGGCAAGTCGACAACACTTGCAGCTATTATCGACAAGATCAATAATAACCGTGAAGCACATGTCATCACGCTTGAGGATCCGATCGAGTACCTGCATCAGCACAAACAGGCGATCGTCAACCAGCGTGAGATCGGGTTGGACACGATGTCCTATGCCAATGCGCTCCGGGCAGCGCTTCGCGAGGACCCGGATGTGATCCTCGTAGGTGAGATGAGGGACTTTGAGACGATCAGCGTGGCGATCACGGCAGCAGAGACGGGACATCTGGTCTTATCCACACTGCACACGATCGGTGCGGCGAGCACTGTGGATCGCGTGATCGACGTGTTTCCGCCGCATCAGCAGCAGCAGATACGCGTACAGCTGGCCAATGTACTAGAGGCAGTCATATCACAGCAGCTTGTACCCATGATCGGAGGGAAAGGACGTGTTGCGGCGTTTGAGGTACTGCATACCAATCCGGCGGTAAGGAATCTGATCCGTGAGGGAAAAACACATCAGATAACAAGTGTTATGCAGACGAACAGAAAAGCGGGAATGATGACGATGGACGACGCGCTCTGCCAGTTGTACAGCGAGTACAAGATCGACAGGGAGATGGCGCTTCAGTTCGCACAGGATCCGGAAAATATGAAAACAAAGCTTTTTTAATGAAAAATTGGGGAATATATATAGAATGAATGAGGAAGGAAGGTAGGAACACAGTATGAGACCAAATCCCAGACCACAGGAGATCTACAGACATTTCAAGGGAAATATTTACCAGATCATCACATTGGCACGCCACTCAGAAGACGGCATGAAGATGGTGGTATATCAGCAGATGTACGCGCCATATGAGGTTTATGTGCGCCCGCTCGAGATGTTCATGAGCAGGATCGATACCAGGAAGTATCCTGGCGAGAAACAGGTTTATCGCTTTGAGAAACTTGATATCAGAGGTGAGGAGGACACAGGCCGGAAGAGAACGGATACGAATGCAGGTGAGCAGTCTCCGATAGAGGACACAAGTGCCATGAACGAGGATGGATTTGCCCTGGATGCAGGGCTTGTGGCTTTTCTGGACGCAGATTCCTATGAGAAAAAGCTGCAGATACTCAGTTCGCTCCATCCGACAATAACAGATGCCATGATCGATACGATGGCTGTGAGTCTCGACACCGAAGTAAAGGAAGGAGACATAGAGTCCCGATATAACGAGATCAAAAACTGTCTATTGACCATGGAACGATTTGAGTGCAACCGGCTTAGGCCATAACAAGATAGCGAGGAGAATTTATTATGAAATTATTATCGATAGCGATCCCATGTTATAATTCGGCAGCGTACATGCGCAAGTGTATCGATTCCCTGCTCCCGGGCGGGGAGGATGTGGAGATCATCATAGTCAATGATGGTTCGAGCGATAGCACCCCGCATATCGCGGAGGAGTACCGCGAGCGCTTTCCAGGGATCATCAAAGTAGTGAACAAGGAAAACGGCGGTCATGGTTCTGCGGTCAATGCAGGCATTGAACAAGCCAGGGGACTTTACTTCAAAGTGGTGGACAGCGATGACTGGGTGAGCCAGAGTGCATATATACAGATACTGGACAAGCTGAAAGAACTGCTGCAGGGTGGAAGCTCCATAGATATGCTCGTAAGCAATTTTGTCTATGAGAAGGAAGGCGAGAAGCGCAAGAAAGTTATGAAGTATCATCATGCGCTGCCGCAGGAGGAGATCTTTACATGGAAGGATGTGCGCCATTTCAAAATAGGACAGTATATTTTGATGCACTCGGTGATCTACAGGACCAACCTTCTGCGTGATTGTGGATTGAAGCTTCCTGAGAATACCTTTTATGTGGATAACATCTTTGTTTTCAATCCGCTTCCATATGTCAAGACAATGTATTATATGGATGTGAATTTCTACCGCTATTTTATCGGGCGCGCAGACCAGTCTGTCAATGAGCAGATCATGATCGGGCGGATCGACCAGCAGATCAGGGTAAATAAACTGATGGTGGATTACTATGTGGCGGAAAAACAGCATATCCTGGCAAACGGCAAGGTGAGGAAATATATGGTCAACTATCTCGATATCATCACGACCGTATCTTCTGTGCTGTTGATCCGATCCGGGGTTGAGGAGAACCTCGAGAAGAAAAAAGAACTCTGGCAGTATATCAAGACAAAGGATAAAGTGCTGTGGGCGCGTCTTCGGATGGGGCTTCTTGGAAACGCCATGAACCTGCCGGGAAAACTCGGCAGAAAGATCACAGTCGACGGTTATAAGATCTGCCAGAGGATATTCCACTTTAATTAATGCTTGTAATATTGTGGAAAAACAGGTATACTAGAGCGTGTTTGTAGATCAAATTGATAACTTAAAATACGCAGATACGGAGGAGAGATTCATGTATTCACTTGATGAAGTAAGAAAGGTAGATCCCCAGATTGCAGACGCAATCGTGGAAGAGCAGGAGAGACAGAACAGCCATATCGAGCTGATCGCTTCCGAGAACTGGGTTAGTAAGGCTGTTATGGCAGCGATGGGAAGTCCGCTGACAAACAAGTACGCGGAAGGATATCCCGCAAAGAGATATTATGGTGGCTGCGAGTGCGTGGATGTGGTGGAGAATCTTGCCATTGAGCGCGCAAAGGAGCTGTTTGGATGTGATTATGCAAATGTCCAGCCGCACTCCGGCGCACAGGCAAACATGGCAGTGCAGTTTGCAGTGTTACAGCCAGGTGATACCATCATGGGTATGAATCTTGACCACGGTGGACATCTCACGCACGGCTCCCCGGTCAATATGTCTGGAAAATATTTCCATGTAGTGCCTTATGGCGTGGATGACAATGGTTTCCTAGACTACGATAAGATGCGCGAGCTGGCATTGGAGTGCAGGCCGAAGATGATCATCGCCGGTGCGAGTGCATATGCCAGAACAATCGATTTTAAGCGTTTCAGAGAGGTATGCGATGAGGTCGGTGCTGTCCTCATGGTCGATATGGCGCATATTGCGGGTCTGGTGGCAGCAGGACTCCATCCAAGCCCGATGCCGTATGCCGATGTCGTGACGACAACGACACACAAGACCCTGAGAGGACCAAGAGGGGGACTGATCCTCGCAAACAAGGAGGCGGCTGAGAAATACAATTTCAATAAGGCGATCTTTCCGGGGATTCAGGGAGGACCACTCATGCATGTGATCGCGGCAAAAGCGGTCTGTTTCCAGGAGGCGCTCAGCGATGCGTTCAAGACATACCAGCAGCAGATCATAAAGAACGCGCAGGCGCTCTGCAAAGGATTGACAGACAGGGATATCAAGATCGTTTCAGGCGGCACAGACAACCATCTGATGTTAGTGGATCTCACGACATATGATCTCACAGGCAAGGCTGTCGAGAAGCTGATGGACGAGGCTCATATTACATGCAACAAAAATACGATTCCCAATGATCCGAAGTCCCCGTTCGTCACAAGCGGTATCCGTCTTGGAACACCTGCTGTGACTAGCCGAGGCATGAAGGAAGACGACATGGACAAGATTGCAGAGGCGATTGCCATGGTGATCAAGGAGCAGGAAAATGGGATTGCCGGCGCAAGGGCTATCGTAGAGTCACTTACAGACCGGTATCCGTTGATCTAAATTATGAAAGACGAAAAGACAAGCAGGCGGGAAAGAAGGCGCAGACGTCTGAGAAATCAGATCCTGGCGTATCTGGTAATGATCATCATTGTTGCAATGGTGCTGACAGCAGGTTATTTCGGCGCAAGGATCGTTATCGATTATGTGAATGATTACAATGAAAAAGTAAACAGAGTGATCGAGGAAGCTGAATCCAGTGTGGCGGAGGAGCAGGACAGTGAGCCGTTCATCGAGGAGGAGTCGGAGAGCAGCTCGGATGAGCTCGAAGGATATACGCCTCCTGTTGAGGAGGATCCGCTGAATACACTGATCGAGTCTTTGCTGAGTGATATGACAACAGAGGAGATGATCGCAGGGATGTTTGTCGTGACACCGGAGTCTATCACCGGGGTCGGGACAGCAGTCCAGGCGGGAGACGGCACGAAAGCCGCAGTCACAGAAAATCCTGTAGGCGGACTTGTGTATGCGCCAAAGAATTTTAACACACCAGAACAGTTTACAGAGATGATCACAAAAACCAGGAGTTATTCCAAATATCGGATATTTACGATCGTGCGTGCCGAGTGCGGTTCAACAGACTTTGGGCTGGAGGCAGCAGCGAAGGTATCGGAACTTTCAGATCCCGAAAATGCCAGACAGTCGTACAGTGCGATCGCATCGAAACTTGCGTCATATGGCATTGATATGAATCTGGCTCCGGCAGTGGATGAATTCCTTCTGGGGGAGGCTGCCGGCTCGGATGCCTCGATGGCTGCGGCTTTTGTGAATATGGCAGTGCAGGCAATGCAGGAGGCAAAAGTGAGTGCTGTCTTGCAGAAGTTTCCTGGTGCAGAGGCCGGCACCAAAACGCTTGAGGAACTAAAGAACAGTGAGTTTGCTGTTTACGCTGCAGCCATACAGGGCGGTGTGGACTGCATCATGGTTTCACACATCCAGGTAAATAGTATCACAGGGGACGACACACCGTCATCACTGTCGCCGGTGATGGTCAGTGACATGCTCCGGAGTACGTTGGGCTTTCAGGGAGTGGTGGTGACAGACTATCTTGACGATAGCGCTATTACAGACAGATACAGTTCTGCCGAGGCGGCGGTAGCTGCGATACAGGCTGGCGCGGATCTGCTCCTGTCGCCGGAAGATTATCAGGAAGCATACGAGGGTGTCCTGCAGGCGGTCACGGACGGCACGATCACACAGGAGCGCATTCATGATTCCATTTATCGGATCTACTGTGTCAAGTACAAAAATGTGATAGAGTCCTTGTAAAAATAGTTGACAAACGAAGAATAGTGTAGTAAAATATATTTTGTCCGTGGGAATCGCGGACAAAATATAGATGTGCGATAGTGGCGTAGTTGGTAACGCGCGACCTTGCCAAGGTCGAGACCGCGGGTTCGAGCCCCGTCTATCGCTCTTTATTAAAAGTCCTTGGCTTTCAAGGATTTTTTTTATGCACACGGGCACCCAGAGGAGGACTGTCATCAAACCGATAAATCGGTTCGCTGACGGGTGCCCGGCGCGCGAGTAGGGGAGAAGGTCATTCCCCTGCTCGATTAAATTGTCAGCTGATTTTTGCTATGGAGAGGGGATGGGGATAATGGATAATTCAGAATTGACAAGACGGTCCGTGTTTATTGTCGGTCACAAAAATCCGGATACAGATTCGATCTGTTCTGCGATCGCGTATGCGTATCTGAAAGGCAAGTGTGACGCCACCTGTGAGTATGTTCCGGCAAGGGCAGGACAGGTAAATCAGGAGACACAATATGTATTAAACGCCTTTCATACAGACCCGCCTGTCTATCTTCACGATGTCATGACAGATGCCCGGGATATCGACATGAACGATGTGGAAGGCGTGACGGAGGATGTTTCGCTCAAAAAGGCGTGGCATTTGATGCGTGACAGAGGAGATGTCACCGTGCCGGTCATTGAACAGCAAAGGCTGACAGGCATTATCACGATCGGCGATATCGCGAATGCGTACATGGATGTGTATGACAATGGGATCCTGTCAAGGGCGAAGACTTCCTATAAGAATATACTAGAGACATTGGACGCAGAGATGATCGTGGGAGATGCGGGTGGTTCTTTTGAGAGCGGAGAGGTAGTCATAGCGACAGCGAATCCGGATGTTCTCGAGGATTATATCCATGAGGGAGACATGGTCCTGCTGGGGAACCGCTATGAGACACAGCTCTGCGCGATCGAGATGGGCGCTGCATGCGTTGTGGTCACGATGGGTGCCAAGATCTCCAAGACCATACAGATATTTGCCAGGGAACACAACTGCATATTGATCAGCACACCGTATGATACAGCAACAGTTGCACGGTTGATCAACCAAAGTATGCCGATCGGCTATTTCATGCGGCGTGAGAAACTGACAACCTTTAAGATCACCGATAAGACCGAGAGTATCAGGGCTATCATGAAAAAGAAGAGATATCATGATTTTCCGGTGCTCGACGAGGAGGACAAATATGTCGGCATGATCTCTAGAAGGACGCTGCTGAACCTGCGCAAAAAGCAGCTGATACTGGTTGACCACAATGAATTGTCGCAGACGGTTGACGGGATAGAGTCGGCAGATATCCTTGAGATCATCGACCATCACAGGATCGGCACGCTTGAGACGGTTTCGCCGGTGTTCTTTAGAAACCAGCCGCTGGGCTGCACGGCGACCATCATTTATCAGATGTACCAGGAAAAGGGGATCGAGATACCTCAAAATATTGCGGGGCTCATGATGGCTGCGATCATATCAGATACCTTGATGTTCCACTCGCCGACAGCCACTGAGGCAGATAAGGCAGCGGCGGCAAAACTCTCTGAGATCTGCGGTGTAGAGATTGAGGAGTTTGCGATCGACATGTTTGGAGCGGGCAGCAATCTCGGTGACAAGACGGCGGATGAGATCTTTAATCAGGATTATAAGAATTTTTCTGTAAACGGATTTGAGTTCAGTGTCGGGCAGATCAATTCGATGAACAGCATTGAGCTGGATGAGATCCGGGAGAAAATAGAACCTTATATCAAGGAACAGATGCCAGGTCTTCCCGTGGAGATGTGTTTTTTCATGCTGACCAATATTGTGTATGAGAAGACGGAACTGCTGTGTTTTGGCAGCAGGGCAAAGGAACTGGTGAGAACTGCATTTAAGCTGCCCAAGACACAGAAGAAATTTGAATTGAAAAATCTGGTATCCAGAAAAAAACAGTTGATTCCCGCTTTTGTATCTGTTTTGCAGCAGTGGGAGAAATAGAACAAAAAAGGTACATAATAAGTCGTATTTTATGGCTTTGTTCTCCTTTTCATTATCTTCAATATGTGCTATACTGATAAGCGCAGGCAGATGATCCCGCATTTTTCTGTATAAAGAGAGCGGGTTATGGATCGATCATGGCAGGGGTTGCCAAGGTCGATATGAATCTGGATGACATTGTTGCATGAGTGGTGGGGATCAGAGGAGAACGATCGTCACGTTGCTTGAAACAAGTGTTCTGATCCTGCCCGGAGGACAGGGCACAGACCCGATGGATAACCATATACTGCAGGGCGGAAAAACCGCCCTGTACTTTTGGGAGCAGGATAAAAGGGAGAGAGGAAGTTAGGACTATGGCGAGAGTACCGGTCAGTGTATGCCTGATCGCAAAAAACGAGGAGCAGCATATAGAACAGTGTCTCAGAAAGCTAGTGCGATACGACATGGAGATCGTGGTAGTTGACACGGGATCCACAGACAGGACAAAGGAGATCGCAGCGAGATATACGGACAGGTTGTTTGAGTATGCATGGCACGATGATTTCAGCGCCGCCAGAAACTTTGCGGTGTCGATGGCGTCTAACAACTGGATCCTGATACTCGATTGCGATGAGTACGTGCAGGAGATCGATGTGGCGAAGCTGCGTACCTGCATGCAGAGATATCCGAAAAATGTCGGCGCCCTGGAGATCAGAAATGTCTATACGACAGTGGATGAAGGCGCTGCCAGGGAGGAGATCCAGCTCGACGAGGTCCCCCGGTTTTACAATAGAAATTATTATGAGTATCGGTTCCGGATACACGAGCAGATCACGCCGAAAAGATCAGATGACTATGATCAGATGATACTTGAGATGTTTCATCTGCCGATCGTCGTCAAACATTATGGCTATGATATTTCAAAGCAGGAAATGATCAGAAAACAGGAAAGAAACCTGGATCTGTTGTTTAAATCCATAGGGGAGACACAGGGGATGGATGATTATATCTATTTCCAGATCGGGCAGTCCTATAATGTTTTGGAAAATTATGAGAAGGCGATTGAGGCGTATGATATGTGTCTGGAGATCAACCGCAATCCGGAGAAAAAGTTTATGATTGTCTGTCTGGAGTCTTATGCGGATTGTCTGATCAGGGCAGGGAATCCAGGAGATGCATACAGGCTGCTGGACATGAACAGGGAATATTTAAGAACGACGAAGCTTCGGTATCTCTTCGGCAAGGCGGCGCATATAGTCAGGGACTATGAGACTGCGATGAGCTTCCTGACAGGGGTCACGGACGCTGCGGATTTTGAACGGCTCGGCGAGAATGTCTTTGATACATACGCGAGGATTTTTGTGGCGTGCAATGAGACAGGGCAGACAGACAAGATCCAAACATATCAGAATAAGCTGGAAGAATTTGGGAGCCGGCATGGAAAACACATTACGTTTGCGGGAAAGGAGGAACAGACACAGCATGATTGAGGTGACAAAGATCAATGGGACCAAACTATTGATCAACACAAGTCTGATCGAGACAGTCGAGGAGACTCCGGATACAGTTATTACGTTAACTGACGGCAAAAAGATCATTGTCAAAGAAAGCAGGTACGAAGTAAAGAGTTTGGTAAGATCAGCAAGGCAGGAATATTTTAAAGGAATTCTAAGCGTGGAAACTTCATAGAAATTATAGAGGAAGCGGAAAGAGGACCATGTAATTGGTTTACAGCATGTAGCAAATTGAGAAAATTTGAGAAAATTTTCAGAAAATTGTTGCAATTTATGTAACCTTACAGTATGATATACATATGGAGAAAAAGGCATGCAGGATAGTTTTGTGCCTTTTGAACGATTGAAACATAACGAAAAAAGGGGTGTGTAGAAGTGGATATAGCGTCTTTAGTGGGAATGATCGTATGCTTTGGCCTGGTTTTGTATGGTATGATTGACTCGGCAGGAGGTATGAGTGGTATCTGGTATTTCCTGAATATGCCGTCAGCACTGATTACTTTTGGCGGGGCGGTCTTCGCGACGATGATGTCCGTGAGCATGTCGAACTTTGTCGGCGGACTCAAAAGTATCGCGCTGATCTTTAAGCCGGTCAATGTCAATGTCCCAGAGATGATCGCGAAGATTATTGAATTATCCAATGTTGCCAGAAAAGAAGGTCTTCTCTCTTTGGAAGAAGCAGCGGGAAATCTTGAGGATGAATTTATGAAAAAAGGGATCATGCTGATTGTTGATGGTACAGATCCGGAGTTGGTAAGAGGAATCCTTGAGACGGAGATGAACAGTATTGACAGTCGGCATAAATTGAGATCGGGATTTTGGGACAATCTGGGTGCCATGGGACCTGCATGGGGTATGATCGGTACACTGGTTGGCCTGATTTGTATGTTAAATAACATGTCAGATCCGACGTCGATCGGTCCTAAGATGGGTGTTGCGCTGATCACGACATTTTATGGATCAATGCTTGCGAACTGGATCTGTACACCGACATCGGGCAAGCTGCAGGCGAACAATGATGTGGAGATGCAGGCAAAAGAGATCATGATAGAGGGTCTGCTTTCCATACAGGCAGGTGAAAATCCACGAGTTATTGAAGAGAAGCTGAAATCGTTCCTGTCGCCTAAGGAGAGGCCTTCACAGGAAGAAAGCGGAGCTGGAGGTGAGGCCTGATGGCAAAAAAGAAGGAAGAGTTTAAGCTCCCACCTGGAACTCCGGCGCCCTGGATGAGTACCTTTTCTGATATGATGACTTTGCTGATGTGTTTCTTTGTGCTTTTGTTCTCAATGTCAGAGGTTGATGCGGCGAAATTCGAGGAGGTTGCGAAATCTTTTCAGTCGACCATAAGCATCTTTAGGGCTGGTTCAAAGGCGGTCGGTGACGGCATCTTGGTGAGCAATGGTGTCAGTCAGCTGAACATGCTTGACGAGTACATAAATTCAAGTGGTAAGACCGCGGAAGCGGATACGACAGTTGAGGATCCGACCAAGCCGGGTGGAGCTGCGGAGGACAGACTGCAGGAGGCGGCTGAACAGCTTGAAATGTCACAGGAAGAGGTCGACTCGCTGCGCAGTGCGATCGCAGAACTCGAGGAGGAGAAGATGAAACTCTCGGAGGAGCTTGCGGAGAAGATCGAGGAGGCACTCGCAGAGAATATGATGACAGATCAGGTTGATGTGGATTTCAATGCGGATTATGTCACGCTTACATTGAATGGCGCGTTTCTGTTTGATTCGGGAAGGGCGGACATTAAGTCGGATGCTGTCCCGGTGTTGAACAAGATCGGCGTGCTGCTCACGAAGTATGCAGACTCGGAGATCGAGATCGAGGGGCATACGGATTCTGTGCCTTTGAACGGAGGCAGATACGAGAATAATGATGTGCTCAGCAGTTACAGAGCATTGGCAGTTTTTGATTACCTGAAAGAAAATGCGTCGCTTGATCCGGGGATCGTGAAGCATTCCGGCAGAGGGGAGTATATGCCGATCGCAGACAATTCGACACCCGAGGGAAGGGCAAAGAACAGAAGGGTAGAGATCAAAATATACAATGTGTTAAGTGCACGTTAATGAAAGGGGAAAATGAAAATGAAACGAAATCTGTTGTCAATTATTATTCTGGCTTTACTGGTTGTCAACATTGTGCTGTCGGCGATCATGATGGTGAGTGTGTCGAGTGCATCCAAGAAGACAGCAGCGCTTGTCGCTGACATCTCATCGCTTGTCGGGATTGAGATCAACGGGCTGCCGCAGGCAGGACATACGCAGACTGTATCCATGGCTGACACAGCTGTTCACAATGTTGAGGGAGAACTGACCATTCCTTTGAAGAAGGGTGAGGATGGGGGAGACCACTATGCGGTAGGCAGTGTGTCATTGTCCCTGGATACCAAGAACGAGGATTATAAGAGTTATTCTGAGACAATGGCTAGTATGGATGGGATCATCAAGGATATCGTGTTCGCAGTCATGGGAAATTATACAGTGGACGAAGCGAGAAGCAACTCTGAGGAGATCAAGGCAGAGATCCTTGCTAAACTCCAGGAGCGTTTTGATTCGACATTTATATACAGTGTGTCATACAACTTCCTGTACAATTGATGAGAGAGACAACACAGGACTCGGCAAGGCAGAGGAAGAACAGGGGAGTATGGGATTAGTAAGACGATGAATATGTAGGGGGTGATTGACTACATGGGAGATGTATTATCACAAAGCGAAATAGACAGTTTGCTGGCAGCTTTAAGCTCCGGTGAACTCGATGTGGAGGATATGCAGGAGAAGGACGAGCGACAAGCCAAGAATTATGACTTTAGCCGGCCTGCGAAATTCTCGAAAGAGCATTTAAGAACTTTAAACATGATTTTTGATCATTATGGAAGATTGTTATCAACAAACCTCCCTGTATATCTTAGAAAAAATGTGCAGGTGAGTGTAGCGAGTTCCGAGACTGTAACCTTTGCGGAATTTTCCAATGCCCTGTCCAACCCGGTATTGCTTACGGTCGTCAATTTTTCACCAATGCCAGGTACGATCATCATGGAATTGACGAGCGGACTGGGATATGCGATCATAGACCGAATGCTTGGAGGCAGGGGAGAAGCGCTTGATAAGACAAGAGATTTTACGGAAATAGAGATGAGCATAATTGAGCGGATCATGGTCATCTGTATGCAGCTTCTCAGAGAACCGTGGAAAAATGTTGCGGAGGTTAATCCATATCTCGAAAGGATAGAGACGAACCCGCAGTTTGCTCAGATCATATCACCGAATGACATGGTGGCGCTTGTGACTATGAATGTCAAGATCGGTGATGTGGAAGGTTTGATGAACGTGTGTCTTCCGTTTTTTACGATGGAAAGCGTTATGGATCGATTGAACACGAAGTTCTGGTATTCAAGCTTACAGAAAATGGATGACGAGGATTATGAGCAGTTCATCGAGTCAATGATACGCAGAGTGGATGTTCCTGTTAAGGCAGTTCTGGGAAAGAGTGTCATAACAGTTAATGATTTTGTGAATATACAGGTGGGAGATATCATACGGCTTGATTCCAAAGTTGATGATGAACTTGATGTATATGTGGGGGATATCAGGAAATTTAGTGCTGTGCCGGGCGCAAGCAAAGAGGCATATGCAGTAAGGGTAACATCAGTAGTGAGGGAGGAGGAATAAGACAATGGATGGTATGTTATCTCAGGATGAAATCAATGCATTGTTGAATGGTGTAGATTTGTCAGCGGATTCCGGAGCAGCAGATACGGCTACAGCTACAGGGGGGAGTCAGGACGGGGCGGAGCTCACCGACATAGAAAAAGATGCGATAGGAGAGGTTGCCAATATCAGTATGGGTACTTCTGCCACGACACTTTTTTCACTTGTTAATAAGAAGGTAAATATTACAACACCCGTTGTGGAGATGTGCAATTGGCAGGATGTGTTGGATGCTTATGAAAGACCGTGCGTATTTATCCAGATCAAATACACTGTCGGATTGAATGGTACCAACATTCTGGTATTAAAAGAACATGATGTCAAGGTGATTACTGATCTGATGATGGGCGGCGACGGCACAAATGTGGACGGAGAACTCAGCGAACTGCATTTGAGTGCCATCTCTGAGGCTATGAATCAGATGATGGGGTCATCGTCGACATCACTTTCTTCCATGCTCGGCAAGACGATCGATATCAGTCCGCCAGAGTCAAGCCTCGTAGATCTTCATTCCAAAGATCCGGGAGAGCTTTCACCGTTCCTCGAAGACACATTTGTCAAGGTTTCGTTCAGATTGCAGATCGATGATTTGGTGGACTCCACACTGATGCAGTTGTATCCGCTTGATTTTGCAAAATCCGTCTATGAGACCTTTATGGCGCAGCAGATGGGCGGGACATCCGAGCCAGCTCCAAGTCCAGCACCAGCACCAGCACCAGCTCCCGCAGCTCCAAGTCCGGCACCGGCACCAATGCCGGCAATGCAGCCACAGGGGGGGATGGATATGGGAATGCCGCAGGGCGGATACGGAATGCCGCCGCAGATGGGAATGCCTCAAGGTGGATACGGAATGCCGCAGATGGGAATGCCTATGGGATATGGTATGCCAAATGTAAGCATACAGCCTGCACAGTTCCAGAATTTTGCCCCGGGACAGGGTGAGATGGTAAGCGCAGAGAGTATCGGTCTGATCAGGGATGTTCCACTCGAGGTAACAGTAGAGTTGGGAAGAACCAGCAAATCTATTTCAGATATTCTGGAGTTTGCCCCAGGTACTATTATAGAGCTTGATAAGATTGCGGGCGAACCGATTGACGTACTTGTGAACGGCAAGTTTGTTGCAAAAGGTGAGGTTGTAGTCATCGAGGAGAGCTTTGGCGTGAGAATTATGGAAATAATAAAATAATTTAATAAAAGAATATTATTTCAAATAATGTTTTGAATGTAGAAAGGACAAGATTGATTATGGGGAAGAGAATACTGATCGTAGACGATGCTGCTTTCATGAGAATGATGATTAAGGATATACTGACGAAAAATGGTTATGAGATCGCAGCTGAAGCTGAGAATGGAAAGATTGCAGTTGACAAGTATAAAGAGGCATCGCCGGATCTGACACTTCTTGATATCACGATGCCTGAGATGGATGGAATTCAGGCGCTCAAGGCGATCAAGGCGATCGATCCGGGAGCGAATGTGATCATGTGTTCTGCAATGGGGCAGCAGGCGATGGTTATTGAGGCGATTCAGTCCGGAGCAAAGGACTTTATCGTGAAGCCGTTCCAGGCAGAGCGCGTTCTGGAGGCTGTCAAGAAAGTTGTAGGCTAGGGAGTATGCTTTTATCATCGACATCAAAAAGGTTTGACTCCATTGGACAGTTGTTGACCGTCACATTGATATTCATATTTGTCTTGGCACTTACATATTTTGCCACAAAGCTCACTGCAGGTCTTCAGAGAGGGAGACTTGCAGGTTCTAATGTGGAGGTACTGGAGATTTTTAAGATAGCGCCAACCAAATATATACAGGTTGTGAGGATTGGCAAGAAATATTATTCTTACATAGTCTGTAAAGATACAG
>ERZ779621.55-NODE-55-length-93798-cov-28.595831_pt1 | contig 93798 bp, 72 predicted proteins | sample MGYA00514215_ERZ779621 | MGnify/ENA primary metagenome ERZ779621 (study PRJEB29562, sample SAMEA4376715) | mouse gut metagenome | isolation source: Cecum | study: EMG produced TPA metagenomics assembly of the A DSS colitis mouse model was used to assess the...
GTATTTGTATTCAATTCAATTTACTATTAACAACACACTTTTTGACTATCACCAATATTATTTGATAAAACATGAAAAATATGCCATTATAGTGTAAGGATCTGTAAAGATTGCGCGTCAGCGTGTTTATTCCGATAATGGAGACTACCACCATGTCAAAAAAAGTATTATTTCTCATCCTATTGCTGCTTTTATGTTTTTTTGCAGGCATCCTTCTGGGAAGTGTGCCTCTTGCTCCTATCAATGTCCTGAGATGTCTGGCTGGCCTTGACAGGGATTCCACAACTTATATACTCGTGAACACAGTGCGTCTGCCGCGGGCGGCGGGCGCCTGCCTTGCCGGTATGGGGCTTGCTGCCGCCGGCGTGATCCTGCAGAGTGTCATGAATAATTCTCTGGCAAGCCCGAACACGATCGGCGTCAACTCCGGTGCCGGATTTGCAGTGATGCTCGCTCTGATGCTCGGCGGAAACTATGCGACAGCTGTCCCTGCCGCCGCATTTATGGGCGCGCTTTCCACCACGCTTGTCATTTTTTTGCTTGCTTACATGGCTGACAGCTCCCGCACGACCATTATCCTTGCAGGTATTACTGTGTCAAGCTTTCTGAGCGCAGGGATCAACACCATCAAACTCCTCGACACAGATATCACTATAAATCTCACAACCTTTATGATCGGCTCGCTGTCGGGCATTACTTTTGATCACCTAAAGTACCCTGCCGCTGCCATTGTCACGGCGCTTTTATTGTCCTTTTTCCTCACAGAACCACTGAACATACTCGGACTCGGTGACGATATTGCGCGCTCGCTGGGGCTGAACGTCACCTCTGTACGACTGATCCTGCTCGTTCTGTCAAGCGTTTTGTCAGGCTGCGTAGTCAGTTACGCCGGTCTGCTAAGTTTTGTGGGACTGATCGTGCCCCATATCTGCCGCAGACTGTTTGGGAATGACGCCCGGTATCTACTGCCCTGTTCCGCCCTGCTTGGCGCCTGCTTTGTGCTGACATGCGATATCCTAGGCCGTGTGGTGTTTGCCCCCTTTGAGCTTCCTGCCGGCGTGCTGATGTCGTTCGTCGGCGGACCGTTTTTTCTGTATCTGCTATTCAAAAAGAAGGGAGGGCGCAGGGTCAATGCTTGAATTTCGTCATGTCAATGTCAGCTGCGGACTTGTTCCAATATTGAACGATATTTCTGCAGTGTTTCAAACAGGTGAGATCACGACAGTCATCGGTCCAAACGGCTGTGGCAAAACCACCCTGCTCCAGTGCCTGAACGGTTCCTCAAAAATTTCGTCGGGCAGCATCCGTCTGGATGGCATAGACTATCTCTCCATGCCTTTAAAGGAGCGCGCGCGCAGACTTTCCTTCCTGCCACAGGTGCGAACCATCATTCCCGCACTGCCCGTCAGGACACTTGTCGAACATGGGCGCTTTCCACATCTGGGATTCTCGCGCAGAAAAACCCAGAAAGATATCGCAATCGTTGAGCATGCCATGGATTTTACACATGTCACCCCCTACGCAGAACAATGCGCAGACACGCTTTCTGGCGGAATACGGCAGCGCGCTTTCTTTGCCATGACACTTGCACAGGGATGTGATTACATTGTGTTGGACGAGCCCACCACATATCTCGACCTAAATGGACAGCGTGAGTTCATGGATATGATATTGCAGCTAAAAAAGCAGGGCAGTACTATCATTCTTGTTCTCCATGATCTCGGGCAGGCACTCCGCATTTCCGACACGCTTGTCATCATGCAGGACAGAAAAATAGCTGCCACAGCCAGCCCAAAAGAATGTCTGCGACAGCATATCATCGAAGATATCTTTGATGTGCGCATCAAAGAATTTTCTGACGACGAAGGATGTTACTACTTTTTCTGCTAATACGCATCCGCTTCCCCGCCATATAGGATATCTGCGAGCTTTTGATACGCCTCTCCCCATCTTGCGTTTGGTTTGAGATTGTACAGCTCCTTCTCCAGCAGAAAATATTTACCGTTCTTCACCGCCGAGAGGCTGTTCCATGCAGGATTGGCAAGCAGCGTCTCCTCGATGTTCTGCCGCACTGCATCGGCGTCCTTCCCCTGTGTCGTCACAAATATAAAGTCGGGATCCGCTATGATGACCGCCTCCATGCTGAGATCATCGAGCAGGCTGTCATCGTCATCTGCGATATTGATACAGCCCAGCTCAGCAAGCATTTCCCCGCCAACATTGCCATAGCTGCCCTTCGCCTTGATACTTGATGCACTTGCCCGCAGAAATACGATCCTGGGCGCTTTCTTTCCCTCCAGATTTCTCTGGTTGACAAGCTCTCTCGCCGCAGCAACCTGCTTCTGCACCTCCGTGCCGTTCTTGACATAGAGATCTTTTCTCCCTGTGATGTCCGTGCAGATCTCCAGCATATTGAGATATTCATTAAAATTGGACACTGAGAAATACGCCACGGTGATACCGGAATCCGTGAGGATCTTTTCCATCTGGATGTCGGCATCTGTATTCGCACTCGCAATAACGAGATCCGGTTTCGCGGCGATGATTTTCTCGATATCCGGCTCCACATGGGACCCAATATTCACCACATCAGCGCCCAGATCCAAGTCAAAGCTGTCCCACGAATCATTGGCGGCTGCCACGACCTCACCGCCGGCAAGCAGCCATATATCCGTAAAACTTCCGATCATGGTCACGACCCTGTCATGGCTCTCCACTGTGACATTTCTGCCGATGTCATCAATAAATGTAATCCCTGTCTCCTCTTCCTGCAGGGACTCCGCTTCCTCCCATTTCTCCGCTTCCTTCTCCAGCTTTTCCTCGAGTATCGTACTCCTTGATTCTTCCTCACTGTGCTCCTCCCCCGCGGCATCGACAGCGCTCCCTGCACCGGTCTCAGCGGCATCTGTATCCGCACATCCCTGCAGCAGCAAAGCTGCCGCCAACAGGGGAAGCATCCATTTTTTGATACGATTTCTGATCATTCCTCACAGCCTCCACTTCCAATCTATTATCACACAAACTGATTCTTTTCTTTGTCGTAATGATAATCAATCCGGCTCAATTTGTCTACTATTTTTGTCATATCTTCTCCCGTATCCTCACAGAAGGATTCGAGGCTTGGGTAAAAATCCCTGAGCTTGAGATTCATAAAACTTAACAACATCGCAGGATCATTTGGTATCATATCACACTCTCCTTTTATGTGCTTAAACTTACTATGATGAGCTCAACACTGAGCACATCGGGCATCCGCCCGGTCTTTACGTTCTCCTCCGCCTCCACACAAGTGCGCAGTGCAGCTTCGAGCTGTGGCTGCTTAAACTGCGCCGCCTGCGGAATATATTTCTTTTTCAGGAAATATGGATTGAGGCCTGTCTGCCTGGCAATATCACTCTCCTGATATCCTTTTGACTTCATTTCTTTTACCTGCAATAACATATGAAACTGACGGGCGATCAGCGCCAGTATCTTCATGGGTGCTTCCTTCAACGCCAACAGGTTGTAGTATAGATTCAATGCCTGCTTCTGCTTTTTCTGTGCGACAGCTTCCACCATGTCAAAGATCTGGTTCTGTATCTGCACAATGCACAGTTCCTCCACGTCGGCAGCGGTGATCCCCTCCTCATAGTATTTGTAACAGACAAGTTTCTCCACCTCCCGCCTGATGTTCTCCATGTTGGTTCCAGTCCTATCGAGTAGCAGGTTCAGCCCATCAGGCGTAATCGACTTATTCTCTTTTTTCAACAATCCCATGATCCACTTGTTGAGCATTGCCTCGTCCTGCATCTCACAGTTCGCCGCATAGCCATTTGCTGTGACCGCCTTAAAAAGCTTGCTCCGCTTATCGACCTCCTCCTCGACAAAAATCATACAGGTGGTATCTGATAGCGTCTTGACGAGCATGGCAATCTGATCATTACCACTCTTAAACCAACCGCTGTTCTCCACGATGATCACCCTGCGATCCGCAAAAAACGGCATCGTGCCCGCCAGGTCAACGACTTCGTTCACATTGATATCCTTGCCGGAGTACACACTGCAGTTCATGGTATCCTCCTCCGGCACCAGCGCTTTTCTCAGATTATCACGGTACTGCCTGCGCAGATATGCTTCCTCTCCATAGAGAAGATAGAGCCTGCTAAACTGTCCGCTCTTGATGTCCTGTGCTATCCTTTTCATTTTGTTATCCTTTTCCTCTATACAATATAAACTACACTCTTAAAAACTGTCCCTCAATGATCTCAATGAATATTTACATCCATATTCTATCAAGTATAGTCATCGATCAATATAGTTCTCCACCTTATATTTCCCGTCCTTTATTCTAATGAAAATGGCTCCTGTGTCCTTTGTCATCCTTATATCACTGCCTATCTCTTCAAACTTCTCGATCGTCTCCGCGTGCGGATGCCCATAACTGTTGTCCTCTGCACATGATATGACAGCAAGTTGGGGGTTGGTCAACGAGATCAACTCTTTTAAATTGGAGTACCTCGAACCATGGTGAGCTGCCTTGTAGATATCAATACCCGCAAAACCAGATATTGTGCATAGATTCTGCGCCGTCATCCGCTCACCGTCAGCCTCAACATCACCTGTCAAAAGTGCTGTGACATGGTCCTGCGTCTCCATTTTCATGACAAGGGAATACGCATTGCGGGAATCCGCTTCATAGTCCCCCTGCGGGTGAAGCACTTCAAACTCCAGTCCACACGCCTCGATCCTGTCGCCGGCTTTCAAGCGATAGACTGGTATCTTTCTGGCTTCACACAGTATTATTAACTCATCATACGCATCATCTTCGATGACAGACTCGGATATGCAGATCCGGCTGATACCGACTTCCATTTTGTCCTCCGCGATATTGCCCGTGTCACCACTGCCGCCCACAAGGATTTCCATCACCCCGGATATATGATCCTTGTCAAGATGTGTCAGAAAGACCGCATCTAATCTGGATACGCCCATATATTTCAAGTACGGAATGATCGTATATGCACCAACCTTACTTTCAGAGGAGCTTCCGCCGTCAACCAGAAAATGCTCCCCTCCTGCGCTTCTGATCCAGATGCAGTCACCCTGTCCCACGTCCAGAAACGTCATCGCCACACCGTCAACTGGGGAATCGCTGAGCAGAGCGACCGCCGCAAGTACTGTCATAAACCTGACTGGCAATGGCAGACCTATGTTGATACCGCGCTTCGCATAGGATCTTCCACGCTGATGTGCCATATACAGAAATACGATAACCCCGCCGTATGCACAAATCCTCCAGTCCTCTGGTCTCCCCACAACCCAGTTCGCAAACGGCATTTTTAGTGATATGACACACAGCCGCTCAAACGCGGAGAGCAGGATATGGCACACCCATCCCATCATCCCTGCCACAGCATATCCAAACGCAACAGGCAGACTTCCCGCCCCAAGGCACAAAAGTCCCGCCGCCATCAGGAAGGACATCGCTGGTATGATCACCAGATTCAGCAAAAACGAATAAATCGGAAATTCATAATACACACAGAGCATGATCGGAAAATGTACGAGAAAGATACTGAGACTTCCACATAATGACAGGGCAGCTTTCTCTGTCAGGCGCTTCCCCTTCCCCAACTCAACAGGTTTGACAACATCAGACAGACATCCTACCCCAAGGATCGCCCCAAAAGAGAGCTGAAATCCCGAATGATACAGATAAAGCGGCTGTTCAAATAAGATCAGCACCGCAGCCAGTGCCAATGCCGTGAGCATGTCATAAGTCCGCCGCAGCATCTGTGCCACAAGCTGCATACCAAACATGAACACCGCCCTGTACGCCGAGCTGCTCATGCCAACCATATCCCCGTAAGCGATCATCAGCCCTATGGACACCACCGCACAGACCGCCTGCGGAATACAGACTTTGCGCAGCATTTTATATAATCCCATGCCCAGCAGCGTGATATGAAGTCCCGAGATCGCCAGGATATGTGCGATGCCGCTCCTCTGAAAAAGCTGTCTGCTCTGTGTGTCAAGCTCTGACTTATTGCCAAGCAGAACCGCCTTCATGATCGATGCATCCTTTGGCGCAAGCGCACTGTCAAACACTCCCTCAAAATGGCATCTAAGCTGATACAGGATTTCGTGATATGCGGAATACCTGCTGCTTTCTGTGCGTATCCTTGTTTTGTAAAGACGAAATTCCACTCCAAGAATGCGATAATAGTCCTGTGCGTCAAATTCGCCTGGATTGCGCGCTGTATCAAAATAAGACACTTCCCCCTCCACAGCGACCACACTCCCAGCCTTTGGCACCACCAGTCCTTCATTGGCTTCTATATAACAGATTACATTCCCTCTCTTTGACGTTTCCCCTTCTTGCCCAGAGCCGGGACTCCATCCCTGGACATTTTTCAGCTCGATCACCAGCATACTCCCCTGATATCCGCTTTTATATTCCTTTTTGCATACTTCCCCCAACAGTGTGATCTGTTCTCCTTCCGGATGATCATGTACCGGATACTGAGGAGGGCTGAATTTTAGATATAAGAACACAGTCACCACAAATGCCACACAGACGCAGCACAGTGGTCTTCTCATTGATATTTATTTCCTCCATATTGACTAATCGACAAGTAACAGATTGCGCTCAAATACTGTGGACGCCTCGTATTTGTCCCGAAACTTTCCATCCTTGTTCCCATCGATAGATATCTGTACTTTGTTTATGTTGCTGAGCTCCACAAGGGAATTGACAAGAGAGTAGACTGTCACATCCGTCGTAACATTGTTGACCGCTGTGAGCATCGCACTGTCAAAAGTCAGATAACAGATATTATCCCTGACCGTGATATTGACCAACTTGGTATCCGGACTGATCGTCGGATAGGTATCGTCATTTGCCGGCCCACTGATCAATTGCTCAACCACCAGCTTTTCCATAGGCACATTTGAGATATCAGCGTTGTGGGCAAGCTCCCTGTTGACTGCAACCAGTCCGTCACCTTCCTCGTTTGCGAAATACAGCCTCAGTGTTACAGTACTATCCACCGCCTCCACCTGTGCGCCAGCATTATTTACAAACATATCCGATGTCATGGCCCCGATCGCATTTCCCGACGTATCTGTCAGCGATTCTCCGTTTACCGTAAGCATCACATAATTGACTTCCGGTATATTTGTAAGGCTTCTGACAAGGGCAGCCCTCGTCAGCACCTCCGTTGTCCTAGAAAGCTCCTTGTATTTCTCCCCAAGCGATACAATCACCTGTTCCCCGTCATAGGAATATGTGATAATGTTGATACCGCTCGTGAGCGTCGCTTTCAACTCTTTATTATCCGGCACAGAACACAACAAAGTCAACACTTCCACGATCATATCTTTCGTGTCAGTACTTGTGAGGTAATGCCTCTCCGTCACAAGCTTTGTCTCACTTTTATTTAGATATGAGATATCGACCGGCGTTCCCTGCGGCTCCTCCTTGCTGCACCCCGTCGCCAGAGCAGCCGCCAGAAGCATCAGACCCAGCAGAAAAAAAACTTTGCGATATCCCCTCAAAGGCTTCCAATCCATAAAAACACCTTTCCGTTTTTGTAAATTATCATTGCGCAATATAAGTGAGCGGTATCTTGACAGAAAATATCGTCCCTACCCCCTCTTCACTGCTCACAGTGATAGAACCCCGGTGTCTGAGTATCGCGCTTTTGGTAATCGCAAGCCCCAGCCCTGTACCGCCGATCTCCTTGGAATGGGATTTGTCCACCCTGTAAAAACGTTCGTATATATGTTCGATCGACTCCTGTGGTATACCCATTCCTGAGTCAGATACTTCAACCGTAAAATATTGATGGTCGGCATCGAGTATCACTTTCACCCAGCCGCCCTTCATGTTATATTTGATCCCGTTTTCAACCAGATTTGACAATGCCAGCGTCAGTTTGACCTCATCCACCTCAGCGCTCACCGGTCTGCGGCTCTCGAAGATCAGCTTGACTTCCGCCCTCGATGCGATCGGTCCCAGACGCTTGAGCAAAAGCTCCAGTACTGCATTGATGTCTACCACATCGACATTGATATCGGTTGATGTCCTTGTCATTTTCACCAGCGACAGCAGATCTGTGATGATCTTGTTTTCCCGATCGATCTCCTCTGCGATATCTGTCATAAATTCACGGTAGAGCTCTGCCGGGACATCCTCCTGCGTGAGCAGGGAATCTGCCAGCACCTTCATGGATGCGAGCGGCGTCTTCAGCTCGTGGGAAACGTTGGAAACAAATTCCTGTCTGGAATCGTCAAGCACTTTCATCCTTCCCATCATCTGATTAAAAGCATCTCCGATATGCTCTGTCTCAATATAATCTGTAACACTGATCTCCTCATCCGTAAATCCGTTCTTCACATCATTGATCGCGTCTGTTATCTTTTCAAATGGTTTTAACATCTTGCGGCTCAGCAGAAGTGCAAAGCCAAATATGACCACCATCGCAACGATTTCCAGCAAAAAAGCCCTGCTTTGGATATATTCATAACCATTTATGATACTGTCCGTTGAAACGCTGGTGAGCATTGCCCCGACAACACGCGACTGATTCTCAAACTTCTCCTCTATGGGAACGATGATCTCAATATATCCCGCCTCTTTGAGACTGTTGGACGCACCTTCGCCCTTTAGGCACTTTATGATCGCCTCTGAGATCAGCGTCTTTCCCTCACTGACTGCATAGGTATCCTTGATGATCCTGAGACCGCCGTCAATGATCAGCACTCGTCCATCATAAAGGTTCGACAACTGCAAAAGCTCCGCATTGACTACGTCATTACTGCTATCAAGCATGTAGTTGTATGTGATCAGATGATCCGCGATGATCCGCACCTGCGTCTGTACCTCAGTCGTTCTCGTCGCGATCGTATTGTCCAGATACCGTTCCAGAATACCGAAATGGAGCACAATGCAGGGAACGATCCCTGCTGCCATGATAATACAAAATATCCTTGTTTTCAGGCTTCTGAAACTCGTGACTAATTTTCCTTTTTTAATCTTATCCCAAAGTTTTGCCACTTTTATCTCCTACCAGGGAACCTATCTATCGATCAGCTATCCTGTTTTCTCCGCAGCCCCTGTACCTATTTGTAATAATAGCCTACGCCCCACTTGGTGTGTACGTATTTGGGTTCACTTGGATTGGGTTCGATCTTTTCGCGCAGTCTCCTGATATGCACATCCACTGTCCTGACATCCCCCGGATAATCCTCTCCCCACACAAGCTTTAACAGATTCTCTCTTCCGTAGACTTTATTCGGATTGAGCACTAACAGTTCAAGAACATCAAATTCCTTCGCCGTGAGATTGACCTCCCTGCCGCTGACATGGAGACGCCTTCCCTCGCAGTCGAGACGCAGGTCGCCCGCCTCTATCACCTGCACCTTTTTCTCATCCGGCTCTTTTACCTTTGTTCCAGTCCTGCGTATGATCGCCTTGATCCTCGCCTTGACTTCAAGGATATTAAACGGTTTGGTAATGTAGTCGTCTGCACCGTACTCGAGCCCGAGTATCTTGTCCATATCCTCCCCCTTTGCGGTGAGCATGATGACAGGTACATCAGAAAATTCCCTGATCTGCTGACATACTTCCAGTCCGGTCAGCTTCGGAAGCATGATATCAAGCAAAATGATATCGTATTTTTTGTTCTTTGCCATCTCGAGCGCCTCTTCTCCGTCATATGCGCACTCGACTTCCATGTCATCCTGTTCCAGACTAAAGCGCAGTCCCTTCACGATCAGCTTTTCATCATCTACAACCAAAACCTTTTTACCCATTACTTCTGAATCTCCCAACTCTCATTAAATCGTTATCTTATCTTTTATCTTTGAAAAAAGTCCGTCCTTGATACCGTCCACTCTCTTGATATCTTCGATACTGCCAAAACTGCCGTTTTTTTCCCTGTAATCAACGATAGCCTGTGCCCTGCTCGCCCCAATCCCTGACACTGATGTCAGTTCCGTGACGGTGGCTGTATTGATGTTGACAAGCCCGGAATCCTGCGCCGCCTGTGCCGTATCCCCTGCCGGACAGAAATATGTCCCTGCCTCCTTAAGTGCCAGCGCTTCCTCCTGCGTCAGGATCACAACCTGCTCTCCGTCCGTGATCGGCCTTGCCATATTGAGGCAGTTCTCGTCAGCGTCCGCTGTCAGTCCCCCAGCCAGCTCAACCGCCTCGTACAGACGGCTTCCCTGTCTTAGGCTGTATACTCCCGGAAGCTCGACCGCGCCGCACACATAGATGTATACCTGCGGCAGACTGCTCCCACCCGCATTCCCTGCATCGGACACATTCTCCAAAAATGACACTTCTGTCATATTACTGTCCTGTGTCTCCACATTGATGGATTCCTGCGCAGTACACTCCTCAACCGTCAGAGCCAACGTAACCTCATCCCGCGCCGATGCACACCCGCAGAGCAGCACCGGAGCTGTCAGCGCAAACAGAAAAACACATGCAGCACACACGAACCTTTTACTGATTATGTTGTTCTTTTCTTTTTTTACCTTTTTAATCATGGATATCACATACTCCTTCTCAGAGCCCCTCTATGCATACCCACTCATTATTTTATGCTAAAACGGATTTTATTACAAGTGTGAATTTTGACATTTCATTCCTATAACCTATTTTCGCAGTACCGATACGCCCTTTCCGCAATATTCTGGTTTTGTGCAAACAGGCGGATCGCCGCCCGCAGCGCAACATCCGTCGTCTTCACAGGCCCCGCTGCATCTGCGGTCCTGATGGTGCGTATGTACTCCGCTTTTCCTGTCTGTCCCTGCACTTCGCTCTCCGTCAACACCTCCCTGACTGCACTGGCTGCGAAACTGTTTAGTTTTCTGAAGTAATCTATCACCGCCGCATAATCGTTGATCTGTTCCAAAAAACAGCGCCCATACTCCTCCTGCTCCAGGTTTGCCGTCGACACCGCCTGCAGACAGAGCTTGCACTCACCGTTGAGATCAGATGCTTCCATCAGGATATCCGGTCTCTGTTTCAGGACAGCCTCAAAATATTTTTTTGCCCCAGCTGCATCCCTCTTGTGAAAAAATTCCGCCATCTGTTCTGTGACTTCCCTGGTCTCGCTCTTTTCCCCGATCACTGCAACCCTGCATTCAAACGCACGAAGATGATTTGCCCTCACCCACACGTACAGCAGAAATTCCGAGATAAAACCAAATACCCGCCTGTGATAGTCGTCCTCGAAGGTGAGGTCAATGCGCTTGTGCAGTTCAAAAAATATGGTGAAAAGCCATTCACAGTACGCGTCATATAATCCTTTTTTTGCCACCATGATATTGCCAAAATACGTCTTATTCTGGTGCACCAAAGTGACAAACGTGTCATAATATTCGGGATAAAGTTCCGCGATGATACGTCCTGTCTCATCGAGCGTTCCTATCTTGTGATGCGCACCAAATCCTTCTCTGTAGGAGCCTGGAAGCTCAAGCTGCTTGGTCGTTATGATATCATGATCTGCAAGAATCCCCTCATACTCCGCCTCCGAAAAGACATAGCCCTGCTCGCTGGTGAGGAACCGCCTGTAGTGACATATCCCCACACAGTCCGCGTCCCTATAGTTTTTCCATACCCAGTAGACACCGGAAAGTTCCGCATAATAACAATTCAGATCTGATATGTTGTCTCCCGTGTCATCTCCGAGATATCCGAAATCCTCCTTAGCATTCTTATGTCCTACATGAAGCGGTATATACATTGGATCACTCGGAACTACAAATTGTTTATGTGTCATTGCAAAAATTTTAACAGACATGATGCCATCTCCTTGTATAATGTTTTCACTGCACTGATCAACTTTGACCCACAATGATTTATTTAAAACTAAAAAATGCTTGCCATCCATACCCGTATTATGTTAGGCTTATTAAGTCGTGTGTTCAATTAATTGACACTCCAACATATCCATTATATAATCATAGGAGGATTTGCACAATGCAAAAGACAAAATTAGGAATTTCTGTTGCGCTCATGGGAGCCGGGCTTTATTTCCTCGGCATCTTTAGTTTTATCCCCGCTTTTCTGTTGGCAGCATATGTCCTGCTGCGTGAGGAGAACGCGTGGCTGAAAAGAAATGCTATAAGAATGGTTGTTATCGTAACCGGATTTTACCTGCTCCATACCGGAGTTGACATGCTTCAGGAAATCTGGGGTGTGTTCAATAGTATTCTGGGCATGATACCGTTTTTAAATTTACATTTCAACTTCCCTCTCAATCTTGACAGCCTGGCAAACTATATCATTTCGTTTCTTCAAAATCTTGTACTGCTCATAAGCGGATTCAAGGCGCTTTCCGGCAATATGATCAAGGTTGATTTCGCGGACAAACTACTGCTCAAACATCTTGACTAAATACTTCTGACCGCGTACCCCTTTACAGGGGGGCTGCGCATAAAAATAAGACAGTTTTGACGGACTGTCTTATTTTTTGTATACACATCCAGCTGACTGCCGAGAGTCACTAGGATGATCCGCTTGCGGACGCGATGATAATCCTCAGCAGTTTCCCACAAACACATATTTCAAATATTTTCTGGCAGTCTCCGCGAGGCTGTATACTTTTTCAACTGCCGTCGCTTCCCTGTCCGCCATATGATATCTGGGAAAAAAACGGGTAACGTGCAGTGGGATCTCCCTGCCGACAGACGCGATCCATTCAGCCTCCTCTTCCATTTCTGGCAGCTTGTCATTTTTGCCGGGCACGATCAGCGTGGTCAGTTCCACATGACAGCAGGCTGCCGCATGTCGGATAAATTCTTTTACGGTTTCTAAGTCCCCTCCAAGTTCCCTGTAATACGGTTCCCTGAATCCTTTCAGATCGATATTCATGGCGTCTGTCATGGGCAGGATTTCCTCCAGTGTTTCAATAGATGCCGTCCCGTTTGTCACCAGCACGTTTTTCATCCCTGCCTTTTTCACCAGCGCACTTGTGTCGCGTATATATTCCCAGCCGACCAGCGGCTCGTTATATGTAAACGCAACGCCAATATTGCCTGCATCCCTGCATGCAAGTGCCTTTTCTACCAGATGCTCCGGCGCGATATAGACCGATTCTGCCGCATTTGCATCTGCCATGGAAATCTCATGGTTCTGGCAGAAGGCACACCGCAGATTACATCCATAGCTTCCGACGGACAAGATCCTGCTCCCGGGATAAAACAGTCTCAGCGGTTTTTTCTCAATCGCATCCAGCGCAAGGGAAGTGACCTGTCCGTAGTTTTCACATATGATTTTGCCTTGCTCATTTTTTCTTGCCCCGCAGAGTCCTCTCTGCCCGGGTTCCAGACTGCAGCGATGCATACATGTATGACAGACTGCTTTCATCTCCTCCTTGCCCCCTTCCGCCTATGTCTTTTTCATGTCTGATTTCATTGTATCTGCACATGACGCTAAAAATGCCTTACGACTTCAAATCTTTCCAGTGTGACGGCTTCCGCTTCGCCGATGCCTGCCTTGCGCTTTGCGACCGCGATCTGCTCCTCCACGGTATCTATACCGTCCAGATTCGGTAGCAGCAGACCGCGCTTGCTGCCTTTGGTAACAATGACACCGTACCGTCTGACATCCAGTTTGTCAGGTGCATCGACTGTCTCCGCATCGCCCAGCACATCCACGCTGATCACAAGTTCGTCCAGTTCCTCCTGCCTGATCGGCAGGAATCTGGGATCGCGACATGCCGCACTGATGGCATTTTCTATGATTTCTTCCGCAACAGAAGTCTGTACGGCACAGATCGTGCCTATACAGCCACGCAGGCTTCCGTTTTCTTTGATGGAAACAAAGACGCCTGCTCTCTGGCTGCACAGTTCCTCGGGCAGCCCGTCCGGCACTGCTATTTTTTCTCCTGTGCGCACATAGTTCTCTATTGTCTTTCTGGCAAGCTGCACATAGGCATCCTCCTGACTTCTATGCCTTGCAATCTCCGCTCTCTCTTTTGCTTCAAACTGCTGCCTGAAATTGCGGTCTGTATCACTGCCGCATACCATATAACTGCACACTCCGTAGCCCACGCCGAAGACACCTTCATATGCCAGGGCTTCTGCTTCCACTTTCAGCTGGTCGAGCGCCCCTGCCATGATCGTAAACGAGCGATGCCCGCACTCCCCTGCCTTTTCACAAAATTCTTCCGAAAAGCGAAACAGTTCTCCAAACGCTGCCTTTTCCATCACGTCCATAATACGGCTGTCGTATTGCGGTCCCTCTTCCCGATATCCGTAAGGCCCATCCTCCTTTAGCCTGTGTGATAAATCCCCGCTTGCGATCAGCACTGTTGTCCGCCCCAGCAGCTTTGCTGCTTCCTGGATATACTGCCCCAGCTGGTAATGCATTTTCAGAGGCAGTCCGGATAAGCCTATGCGGACGAGCTGATAATCGGTTGTATATTGATTCACAAAATACAGCGGAACCATCGTTCCATGATCCAGTTCCCTGTCTCGTTCTCCTTTTGTTCCTGCCGGAAAACCTGCCGCATCTGCCAGTCTGCAGACCTGTTCTACGAATTTGATATCATATTGGACTCTCAGCTGCACCTTGGGGGCATGAAACTGCGCCAGATCCCCCGATGCACTCTCCCTGGGTGATATATGGAAATAATCTGAATACATGACCTGATGCGGGGAGAACAAAACGATCGTATCCGGTTTCAGGCTGCCGATCCTGCGTGCCACCGTCTGGTAAGCATCGATCGTCCTCTGGATTTTTTTCTCTTCACCCCTGCCGACCTCCGGTATGATGATGGGCGGATGGGGGACCATAAATGCTGCTATTACCGCCATAAGACAATGCTCCTTTCCTCCAGACTGCTTTTGACATAAAATATCCCTTGCATCGCCGCGTTTCTATGCTCTCAAAAACGCAGTGTAACCACGCACCGCCTCGTACACATCTGCTTTGCTCACCGCCTCGTACGGCGCATGCATATTCAGCACGGGCACACCGCTGTCGATCACATTCATTCCGTACTCCGCCATGAAGTGCGCTATGGTTCCGCCGCCGCCCACATCGACTTTGCCCAGTTCTGAGAACTGATACATCACATCCGCATCGTCCATGATCCTTCTGATCTGCGCGATATACTCCGCATTGGCATCGTTCGCCCCGCCCTTTCCCCTCGAGCCGGTATATTTGTTGAAGGCGAGTCCCCTTGCCAGAAACGCGGTGTTGTTCTTCTCAAATGCACTTTCGTACAGCGGATCATAGCCGGCACTCACATCGGAAGAGAGCATTTTGGAATTTGCCAGCGCACGGCGCACCAGAAGCGGGGAATCCTTCTCGGTGGCTGCGACAAGTTCCGCGACTGTGTTCTCAAAAAAGCGGGAAGCCATACCGGTAGCACCCACACTGCCAATCTCTTCCTTGTCGACAAGCAGGCAGCAAAGAGTTGTATCTGTAATCTCTTCTGCCATGTCGAGCATTGCAAAAACGGATGAAAAAGCACACACTCTGTCATCCTGTCCATATCCGAGGATCATACTCCTGTCAAAACCCAGATCCTTCGCCTTTCCCGCGGGAACGATCTCCAGCTCGGCAGAAAGCAGATCCTGCTCCTCAATCTCATACGTATCCGCAAGAATTCTTATGATATTCGCCCTGAGTGCCTCTTTCTCCTCCTTCACCAGCTCATCACGCTGTTCGATGGGACGGTTTCCGATCAGAAGATCAAGGTTGTCACCTGTGACGACATCTGCCGCTTTCTTTGTCATCTGTTCCCCTGCCAGATGCACCAGCAGATCTGTGATCACAAACACCGGATCATCATCCTTTTCACCGATGCTGACTTTGACGACAGTGCCGTCCTTCTTAGCGATCACTCCATGGATCGCCATGGGGATCGCAGTCCACTGGTATTTCTTGATACCACCGTAATAGTGCGTGTCAAAGTACGCAAATCCGTCCTTCTCATACAATGGATTCTGCTTAATGTCAATTCTAGGTGAGTCTATGTGTGCCCCGAGAATGTTCAACCCTTCAGACATCTGTTTCCTGCCGATCTGAAAAAGTGCGACACTCTTATCCATCTGAACCGCATAGAGTTTATCTCCCGCCTTGATCGTCTCTCCTCTTTCGATCACACTGTACAATTCCCGATAACCGCTGTCCTCCGCCATCGTCACAACAAGCGCCACACATTCGCGCTCCGTCTTACCCTGATCGAGACATCTTTTGTAACGCTCGCAGACTTCGTCTGCTCTCTTTCGATCCTCCTGTGAATATTTAAGCCAGAGATTGTTCTTTTTCATACCTACCTGTTTCGTCCTTTCATAAAATACTTCGCATATCTATCAATGCCCACCCTATCAAAGGCTGAACTTGTGCGCCTGCTCCATCAGCTCCTCCGCGACAGCCGACAGGTTCTGCGTCATGCCGGTGATCTCTGTGATAACGCTGTCCTGCGTCTCCACCGCCGCCAGCACCTCCTCGCTCCCTGCCGCATTCTCCTGGGATGCCGCTGAGATCCCCTCTATCATCTGCACAATGATCTCTTTGCTGCCTGTCATGTCATTGCCGGACTCATAGAGCGTATTGACGCTCGACTGAACGCTCCCCAGACACTGCTCGATCTGGATAAAGTTCTCTTTTGTCTCCCCTACACTGCGCTCCTGCTCCTCAAAGATCTTCTCCATGCTCTCCATATTCTGCGTCGCATCCGCAGTCTTTTGGAGAAGCTCCTGTATGATAGTGCCTATCTCACCTGTCAGGCTGTTGGTCTCCTCCGCAAGTCCCCGGATCTCCTCCGCGACGACTGCAAAGCCCCTTCCCGCATCTCCTGCCCTCGCCGCCTCGATCGCCGCATTGAGCGACAACAGGTTTGTCTGGTCCGCGATGTCGTTGATCTTCTGGCTGGTCGCCTCGATCTTCTGCGCCTGCTCGTTGTTCTGCTGCATTGCCGTCCGGACGATGGCAATGCTCTCACGGCTCCTTGCCGTCTTCTCGATCAGATCTTTGATCGCAGCAAGACCGCTGTTCTTCACTTGGTCCATCTCATCGGCATTGTGCCGGAGATTCTCGGTATCACTGAGGTTGCGCACGATCAGCCCGTCGAGTTTAGCAACCTCATTGGCGCTGGTCGTCGTGTCTCCCGCCTGTGACATCGCCGCGTTGCTGAGGTCGTTCATCGTCGCGCTGATCTCATCGGAAGAACGTTTTAACTGCCTTGTCTGGTCTGCGAGCGTACCTGCATTGCCCGAAACCATGGTCGACGACTGCTCGATCTGCCTCACGATACTGCGCAGGTTGTCAAACATCAGGACAATATTCCTGCTGATGCTCCCGATCTCATCCTTTCTCGTCGTCATGGAGCGCACATTTGCCATGTCCCCCTCCGTCAGGTCATAGCGCGCGATCCGATGTATCTCCGCGACGGTCTTCTTGAGCGGCAGGACCACGAGAAAATTCATGAGCAGCGCCAGCAGGACCAGCGCGATGATCCCCACTGTGAGGCTCACGATCGTCACTGTTCTGACCGTGCCCATGATCTGTGTCCGCGCTTCCTCCATGGTGATGCCGGCAACTCTCACAACCTCTTCCTCCATCATTCTGCAGGATATGAAGTTGTTGACTGAAAAAGCGATCGTCAGAATCATAAACATGAAAATATTGATGGTTACGATAATGGAAACTTTCCTGTATGTTTTGTTTTCCATATGTACCTGTCCCCCTAATAGTTTGTGATTTTTGCATGGCTTGATGCATCTCAGCCACTATGTTTTCGCGCTGAACTGCTGCCTTTACATATTATCAGTATAGAGGATTTTTCTGTTTATTTCAAGATTATTTCAAGTCTCTTTTGCGGGCAGCTGCACGAGGATGATCGCCGCAAAAGCAAGGGCGCACCCCGACAGTTCCCGCACGGTCAGCGTCTGGTGCAGCAGCAGCCAGCCAGCCAGGACGGAGATCACCGATTCCAGGCTCAGGATCAGGGAAGCCGCCGTGGGGTTCATGCCCTTCTGACCGATGATCTGGAAGGTGTAGCCCACACCGCTCGAGAGCGCGCCCGCGTACAGGATCGGGAGCCACGCCGCCGACACGTCCGCAATGCCTGGCTTCTCGAACAGGAGCATCATGACCGTACCCAGCACTGCATTCGTCACAAACTGCACACAGGAGAGCTTCACGCCGTCCACCAGCGGCGAGAAGTGATCCACGACCAGTATGTGCAGGGCAAACACTGCCGCACAGCCAAGTATGCAGATGTCACCCCGCTGCAGATCAAAATCCCCCTTAGTGATGCACAGCAGATAGAGCCCTGCCGACGCGACCGCCACGGCGATCCATATCCTGATGCCGGTCTTCTTTTTCAGAAATATGCCGAATATCGGCACGAGCACCAGATACATCGCGGTGATGAATCCCGCCTTTCCCACTGTCGTGTACTTCATGCCAAACTGCTGGAGCGTGCTCGCAGCAAAAAGACATATGCCGCAGCATATGCCACCCGTCAGCAGTGACCTGTGATCCTCCTTCTGCCGTCCCTGTTCGCCCTTTTTCCTGCGGTTCCTGTCCGTGAGTACCACCCACGGCAGCAAAACCAGCAGTGCGATCACATTGCGCGCCGCGATAAACGTGTATGGTCCCACATAGTCCATCCCCACACTCTGCGCGACGAACGCAACTCCCCATATCGCGGCAGCCATGAACAGGATCATGGACTGCCTCAGTGTATATTTGTTCATACGAATCCTTTCCTGCCTATCCTCATAATAGTACCGCCCGTCTCCTCCGGGAGACGAATCCTTACTGTCGTGTGCGCCTCTGGCAGTGCTCGCAGAAATAGATCGTCCCGCCCATATAGTTCGCCTTGTGGATCTCGTACCCGCACCGGATGCACGGCTCGTTCAACGAGTTCTTGCTCAGTTGCGTGACGTAGTTCCCCTTCTGCCCGAAGAGATCCCTCTCCGTGTCACGGCCGCCCTTTGCCGTCATCTCCTTTATGATCTTATTGACGGATCCATACAAAATGCGAAAATCCTCCTCCGACGCGTCCTGCATCGGAAAGCGCGGATCGATGCCTGCATCCCACAGAATGTCCTGAAGCACACCGTTTCCAAGCCCGGGAATGCGCTGCTGTGTCGCGAGAAACGCCTTTGCCGACAGCTTTTTGCCTGCCCCCGGGTACAGTGAGCGGAAATAGGCGTACGTGAATCCCTCCGTGAGCGGATTGGGCTTTGTGCTCGAGGAGAGGTAGTAGCTTTCCGTGCAGTTTCCTTTTGGGGCTACGGTGATCCCCCCGTACATCTGGATCGACACGAAGATCCCGGTCCCGTCGTCAAAAAAGACCGCAAACTGGTGCTTTTTCGGAAACTTTTTCGCATCGTCATAATAGCGCGGATATGCCCCGTCATTCAGAGCGATCATGCTGTCCTGCGTGTCGATCTGCACCATACCGCCCTGGGCGACTGCCCCGGTTATGGTCTGTCCCTCGAGATATTCCGCAAACTTGTCCTGCTCCCCGTAAAAAAAGGCAAACCGGTGCGGCGTCTGCAGGATCTTGATCCCGCTGATGATCTTTCCTGTCAGATGGTCGTTTATCTGTCTTGCGATCGCAGTGCTTTCCGGCAATTCCAACATAATGATCTCCCCTCCCTGTCTGTCGCGTGCGCGTCACTTCTCGTAGTTTCCCGTGATCTCGATCGTGTTGCCGTCGGGATCCTTGAGACAGAAATAATAATAGGGGCTTCCTGCGTTGATGTAGCGGATCTCTGTCAGGTTCGCTGCTACGCCAAGCGACCTGATCCGCTCATATTCCGCCCTCAGATCGTCCACACTGAGATTCACGACCACTTTTCCGCAGTTTGGCGCCTCCACGATCGCCGTGAAGTCATCGTACAGCGCACAGTGCTCCCCTTCTGTATGCACCTCGTCCGGATGCTCCCTGTCAAATTTTCCATTCATGATGGACAGCGTCAGTCCGTTTATGTCAAATACCGCAAAACGGTTCTTGTTCTGGTTCAGGACATCCTTCTCAAACAGCGCCCTGTAAAATGAGATACTCTGCTCAAAATCCTCTGCGATCAGATAAATGCTCCCGTATGTGATCATGTTCTTTCCCTCCTGGCTCCTGCGCCCTGAAACAGCCCTGCGCAGTGACAATATTTTTTATTAGTGACATCAACATGATACCACACAGAATATGACAGCAGGGTGTCATATTCTAGAGCGTGTTTGAAAAATATTACCTGTCAGATCTTGCTTTTCACAAATAAGGTATCTTTCATCATTTTTTCGACTTTGTCAATATTTCCTTTTGTCAGATAATTCGGATTGAGCTTCCGCTTGCTATAGGCATATATCGTATCTTTTGTCAGGCGTTCGAGAAGATGATTAAAATACCTCTCCCACGAACTATATTCACCGCTTTCAACAAATGCTCCTGGCTGTTCCAATATCTCCCTCAATCCCTCCGCCTGAACAATATTCGACCGCAAAATCAAATATTCAAAAGATTCAGGCGCCCATAAAAAACTTTTCTGATTTACTTCCAATGCATGCATCGCGCTTTGCATATCAGCGCCAAATGCTGCGCCGTCAACGATTGCCAGAATCCGGTCTTCTTTGTGGGCGAGCATGTATTTTCCCACATTCGATTTGCCTCTGGCAGAATCGCAGACCATCTGCATATTCCGGCTGACAGCTTCAAACATCTCAAAACCAGCATTGGAATCCTCCGTGAGCACAACGGATAGTTCGATCCCCTCTGCCGCTCTCGCTTCCGGATATACCTGATGCATGGAATTATATACCTGTCTGGTGTTTTGATAATACCCGCTGTTTTTCAGGTAATAGATCTCATTAACACTGTATGGCAGCATATTCAGACTATCTCTTGTGATAAATACAAAATAGCAGTCCGATTCCAACACCGCTTTCGCAAACGGTTTTGAGTACAGAAAGCGCTCCTGTTCGTCCACAAACACGACTGCATTCTTCTGCATACCCAACTTCGCTAACGCACTTTCATCGTCACCTGATAACACAACACATTTCCGGTCACACACTACTTTTGTTCCCGGTCCGGCTTTTCCTGCCAGATAGTCACTTATGATCTGGATCATGGTTGTCTTTCCGCTGGCGCTGTCTCCCTGGATGATCGTAATGTTCCTGCGCAGTTCCAGTTCATAGCGCAGTCTCTTGGTGGATATCAAAATATTTATACTACCCTTCAAAGATCTCCACCTCCTGGAATTCCCACAGAAATTCGGCATACGTGTGGATCACGCTGCCGCTGTTTTCAATACATATCTCAAAAGGCTCCTCAAACCGCATCTCGTACCCGAGTCTGACTGTGATATCCTGTCTCTTTCCTATTTCCAATATCCATTTGGCACAATTGTCCCCACATGCAGATGCATTGACAATGAGTTCCGGTTCCATATACATGATTATCAGCGCTTTCACACCGCCTGACAACCGCTCCGGCGCAATGATCCCGAGAACCGGACTGTCAATGGAATGTGCTGACAATACCGTAGATCCATCTACATCATGAACCATCTCTTTCACCAGCTCATCCTCAAACCACGCATCCTCATAGTTGTATTTGAAATAAGTATCCGGACTGAACACATAATTTTCATCCTCGATATCCTTCACACCTCTGTTAATGATGATGTTCAGCATGATCTCCCTCCACAATTTCCGTCCCCGCCGTCACTGTCCCGCCGGGTATATATAATGAATGTCGTTACGCCTGCAATATTTTTCGGCATAGCTCTTAGGCGCCACTGTCACTGTCACATCTGCATTCTTGCCGAAAATCGTCTCCGGCTCATAGCCCCGCGTGTAATTTTTGATCTTTTGTACTGACGTGGGCAGGACAACCGATCTCAGACTTGTGCAGCCGGCAAAAACCTGCTGCTTGATCTCGATCACGCCTTCCGGGATCACTGCGCTTTCCAGCGCCGAACAATTATAAAATGCCTGCCTGTAGATCACCTCGACAGTTTTGGGGATCACCACACGCTTCAGGGACAGACAGCCGCCGAATGTATAGGCGCTGATCTCCGTGATGCCCTCGGGCAGCTTTATGGCGCTCAGATGGTCGCAGCCCATAAAGGCGTCCCCGCCGATCCTGGTGATCCCATCAGGCAGATCTATGGTGCACAGATGATCACAGCACCCGAATGCCCGCATTCCGATCGCAGTCACGCTGTCCGGAACATTGATCTGTATCAGTGCCCGGCAATCGTAAAACGCGCCGTCTCCAATGGCGCAGATCGTCTCCGGCAGTGTTATCCGGGTGATCGCTCTGCGCAGCGCGGACTGTTCCTTTCTCAGGCGCGGAGCCCCCGGCGAAAATGCCCAGTCGCCGATCTTTGCCACAACGCTGCTGCCGATCTTTTCAGGAACCTCAACCTCCGTGCTGCTGCCCTTGTACCGCGTGATCACGAGCGTGCCGTCCTCACACTTTTCATACCCCCAGATCTTCTTTAACTCGGTGACAGAATTGGGATTGGCGTTCAGCTCCCGCATCATTCTTTTCTCCGCCCTGTCGCGCTCCGCGGCAAAGTCGGCGGTGCGATTTTTGAATTCGAGCAGCCACGCCGAGCATTCCGTCTGACTGTGCTCCGAGGCATATCGGATCATCTCATCGCGCTTGCGCGGCGTGTCAAGCCATCCGTTCTCCGCGCAGAGCTCGAGACAGGTGACGCTGTTCTCGTCGATCACCCCTCTCATCAGCTTTGTCTTGTTCATTTTCTTCTGGTTGAAGTGTTCGAGGATAAAGCGGAAAATCTCAGGCTTGTAGAGCCGGTCCCGATCGTAGTAAGTGCTGTAGTTCCCCCAATACACGGATTCCGTATAGTGAAACCTCTTGCCGCCGAGTTCCGCCGCAACGGCACTGAGCACCTCAATGTACTCCTCGTCTTTCAGGCTGTCTGACATGGTGCAGAACTCCATCCACTCGTAGCTGCGCCCGTTCTCCGTGATCGCCTCGATCCGCTGGTCAGAAAATCCGGCACCGAGTGTTTTGAGAACACCGGCGATCTTCTTGCTGCCGCTCATCAGCGCATAGTATAAAAGTTCCCCCGCGTCAAGACAGACTTTCTCGCGGTTGTCGTACAAATACTTCACGATCTCGACGCGCTGTTCGATTGGCAGTACGCCGATCCTCTCCTTCCCAGCCATCACCGCACTCGAAAAACAACTGTCCGGATTGACAAAAGTTGCCCGCAGCAGTACATTGTTCATCTCCAACGGCGCCAGCCAATAGTCTATCGTGTAGTAACCGCCCTCGTCCTCGGGGCGCTTATACGTAAAATCCGCACCTCCCTCGACCAGCGCCTTCACGTATGAAAGACCGCGGAAACGGCAGGCAAGCCCCAGCGCACGCGCGGAATTTTCAACATGCCCGAGCTGTTGGCACAGCGCTGCGATCTCCTCCGGCGATTTTGTGAGTACGGCATGCTCCAGGAGCGCCCTCTTATCTCTCTGTGAAGTATTTTCATAATTATTATTATAATTCATTATCATCTCTCCTCGTTTCCATCATACCGCTCTGCCATATCCAGAATGCGCTGTCTGACCTCCTGCCGGATTTCCTTCGGCGCAAGCACCTCCGCGGACGGTCCGAAACTCAGTATAACGCCGTAAACCCAGTCATCTACGTCCGCATGCATGTGCACCAAAAAGTCTCCCTCCGGCAGCACTTCGATCTCTTCCTCCTCGAATCGGTCGTAGATCCTGTAAGCTTCCTTCCTGTCGATCCGGATGTCGATCACTGCGGAAGGGGGCACCGGCTCCTTCTTATATTCTGCAGCGCCACCTGCATCCTCGGCAGATCCATCCCTCGGCACAAACACCTCGTTCAGTATCTCAAGCCTTTTCATGCGGAATAGCTTGAAGATCCGCCATGCGTTCCGCTCCCTGCAGAACGCTCTGAGATACCATGTGTACTCTTTGAAGAGCAGCTGTACCGGCTCGACCGTGCGCCGGCTCATCTCCCCCATCTTCCCATAGTAGTCAAACCGCACCAGCCGCCGTTCTAACACCGCATTCTTGATGTCCTCATAGAGCTGTTTTCTGCTCCCGCTCCAGTCGGACAGATCGATAGCGAGCCAGTCGACGGGATCTGTCTTGAAAAATTCCCCGAGCTTCTGCAGGATATTCTCCTCCCCCTCCGCCCGGGTCTCCCTGAGCGATATCAACCCCGACAAGATCTCCTGCTGTTCCTCCTTTGTGATCAGCATCTTGTCCAGCACAAACTGCTCAGTCAGGCAGATCCCGCCGTTCTTCCCTTTTTTGGCATAGATCGGTATACCGGCGGCACTCAGCGTGTCCATGTCGCGGTAGATCGTCCTCACAGAGACCTCAAAGCGCTCCGACAGCTCCGCGGCGGTCACGGTTCCCTGTTTCATCAATATGTATATCATTCCCAACAGCCGATTGATCATAATCTCCTCTCAAACAGGGCACTGACCTCCATCTTGTCCACGATCCCCTGCGCGTCCACGCCCGGGTGCGTCATATAGATGCGGCAGACCTGCTCCACAAACTCGCCGTCCACATCCAGTTTTTCTGCGATCCTGCCCACACTGCGCCCCGCGCGCATCTCCCTGACGATCGTCTCCACCGTAGATCTGAGATTCCCCTCGCTGATCCCCCGGGGCGGTCTGTTATCCCTCGCTTCGCCGCCCTCTGTCAGATCGATCTTCTGTATCTGCCATTTCCCGGATCCCTCCTCGATCTCGAGGACCGCCATCGTCACAGGCTGCCGGAAGCGTCTCGGTCCGCAGCTGCCTGGATTTAGGTACAGCACGCCGTCCATGATCTTCTCCTCGTATTTGTGGGAGTGACCATAGAGGAACAGATCTGTTTTGCTCAAGTCTGATCTTCGGTGTTTCCTGTTGTGCACCATACAGATCCGCAGCCCGAACAGTGTGATGTCAAGCTCGTTGTCGAGCGCTGCCGCCCACTCCTTGTCGTTGTTGCCGCGCACCACATACACCGGCGCGATCTCCCTGAGTTCGTCCAGGATCTTTTGACTGTTGATGTCCCCGCCGTGCAGGATCACCTCGCAAGTCTTTAGAATCTCCTTGATCTCAGGGCGGAGCAGACCGTGTGTGTCTGACAGGATCGCGACCCTGTGTACTGTATTTTCACTATACGAAATGCTATACGAATCGTTTTCAGCCATACCTTACCTCCGCGCGGCGCTCTGCGCTCACGTCACTCCGCGTCCAGGATCTCCCCGGTGATATCATTGAGCAGGATCTCTTTTCGTTCATCTTCCTCATTCATATAAAGAATATGATACAGCGTCCCGTCGCGCTCTCTCTTTATTTTATCGTAATAAATGTAATCCGTATCTGACAACACATAGTAATAGTCCGGGAGTGCCACGCCCACCAGCAGCTCATATCCCGCCTTCTGCCAGTCCTCATACGGAAGTTCCCGCCGCTCTGCCCGATCTGTCGCGAGTGCTGCACAGACGCGGTCCAGCGCTTCCGGTGCGGTGATCTGTGTCGGGAGCTTATCGCTGTAGACATGGTACGACATATCAAACAGGTCGATGTCAGGAAACGCCTCATGCGCCGGGTGCGCTGCGTCCTCCAGATCCACGCGGACCATGCGGTAGCCGTCCATCGCGATCACATAGCGCCTCCACATGCCGGTCTGCACATCCTCCACCCGCACATCATAACCTTCCGCATAGTTGTAATCCGACGCGCAAATTGTCTTTACAGGCGCCAGGCTGCCGTCCCGATACTCATAGACGGTCGTCACCACACTGCCGGAGCTGCTCCCCCAGCCGGTCCTGATCACCAGATGCCCCGGCTCCATGAACGCGCCAAAATAAGGATCGCCGCGCATTCCGCCGGCGGTACTGCCAGGCAGTGACGGAGGCTCTTCAACCGCCTGCCACGAGCCGTCCTTTCGCTGCAGCAGGACAAACAGACGGCGCGGAAAATCATCCATGTTCACAGCAAAGGCATCGCTGTCCACCACAAAGGCAATATCCTCAAGCCCGTCATCATTCAGATCCCCCCGGACAAAGTCAATGCACTCAAATTCCCCTGCCTCGGGATAGTTCTCTTTCAGCCAGTCCGCGATCCACGTCTCATCCTCCTCCGATACCCCGGTATCTGTAAACAACAGCATCGGAACTTCCCAGACGGACGCGATGCTCTTTGCAGGATTTCCGGACACTGCCACGTACATCAGTTCTTTCTTTCCCGCAAGCGGCGAGAAATCTTCAATGTGGTTGTCCGACAGCCCTGCCTGGTTCAGGCGCGGCAGATCTGCAAGCGCAGAGATGTCCCGGATCTCATTCTTGTCCGCCGCCAGATCAAACAGCTCGACCAGCCCGCCAACCGCCGAGATATCGCTGATGCCGTTTTCGGACAGCCCCAGACGCTCCAGCTTTACAAGCCCCGCAAGCGGCGTGATATCCCTGACCGCGTTGCCGTTTAAGTTCAGACCCCGAAGGTCTGTCAGCCTGCTCAGAAAGCGGATATCCTCGATCCCGCAGTACTGGATCCCCAGATCCTGCAGCCTGGTGAGCGTCCCGACCACCTCCATGTGTTCTGCGTTCTCATTGCCGGCAAGCGACAGTTCGACCAGTTCCGTGAGATTTTCCAGCACTGCCAGATCCGCCACCGGCGTCCCGTACAGCGACAGGCGCTGCAGCTGCGGCATCTGTTCCAGGAACGAGAGATCCGCGATATCGCACTGTGTCAGGTACAATTCCGTGATCCCGCGCATGCCGCCTATGAAGGACAGATCGATCGTCTGCTCCTTCCCGTAGCTGACATACAGCTGCTCCAGTCCAGACAGCTGCGCGATGGGTGTAAAATCCTCGATCGCCGAGTCATTCCATTCACTGATATCGATCACAAGCTGTCTCAGATTCGGGAAAAGCGACAGGGATTCCAGCGAGCAGATCGCCCTGCCGTAGGGCGCCTCGCGCAATACGAGGCTCTCGCACTCCGCCATCATCCTGAGGATGGACTCCGGCGCAGAATCATCCTCTATCTCCATATCACTGTAGCGCACGCACTCCCGAAAGCCCTCGTCCTCTATGAGCAGCGCCAGCACCTCGTCGGCGTTTTCGGCTCCGGACAGATCCGGCAGGACAAATACCTCCCCTGCCATGGCTGTCTCCTCTTCCCATGATCCTGTCACAGCTTCCGACTGCATTACCGCACTCTCTGGCTGCACCTCCATATCCCGATCACATGCACAAAAAGACAGGCTGCACAACATAGAACAGATAAATATTTTGCATTTATTTTCTCGCACTCCCATCCTTCCCATCCCCCGTCACTCTCGCAAACATCCTCTTTACACGAATATATTAATTATAGCAAATTTCAGGTCATTTTCAAGTCACTATTCAGAAGCCAAATACCAAACTGTCCTCAAACAGTCGGTTCTTGACTGCAAAAGAGCTGCAGATCAATATTGACCCCACAGCTCTTGACATGCTCGTATGTTATTCGACCGCGATCCGTATCATTGCATCAACGCTTTTCCCCAAACTCAAATGCCTCAAGATCAAAATCACTTCCGGGCAGGAACAGAAACGCAAGTTTTCCCTTTCCGGCAAAACATATCCCCGGAAAGACCTGCCTCACCACTTCTCCCCGCGCTGCCTTTCCCCCGTCAAACTGGATGATGTACTCCTGCGCCGCGCCGCCCTCCTCTGTATCAGGCGTAAATGTGATATGGATCTCGTTTGTCTGCAGGGGCGTATTTCCCCATATCGTGATATCCGAAGTCCCCGCCTCGCCGAAATCCATCTCCCGGTACTCCAGCGTCACATTGTTTCCGATCTCCAGAACCCGCTTTCCTGCTACATGAAAGCTGTCCCCATAGATCCTGTCCGCCTCCGCCGCGGTCAGATACATATAGCCCCTGCGCTGCCTTGTAAAACAAAATCCCTTGATATGGACTTTCGCGTTCAGACAAAATGCCAGCGTCACGATTCCTTTTATGCGCTCGGGAAGTTTCCACCGCTCCTCCTGATAGGTGTTCCAGATCGACGGCTTCTGGTAGACCACGGTGTCCAACAGCCGGCTTCCCTCCCGCTCAGGGTGTCCGACCCATATCTCGATCGGATAGGCTTCCCCGGACAGGGCAAAGACGGGCATGGTGATCTCGTCGGAGCCAAAGCCGCCGAAATCGATATTTTCATAAACGACGCCGCTGCGCCCGTCCCGCGCCGTGGCGATCCCCTTCTCGTTCCCGTTCCCGATCTCCCCGATGGTATCTGAGCAGAGTCCGGCGCTGATGAAACGGTAGGGATCAAGAAAGCAGCACCCCAGCCCGGCAGCCTCCATTTCCAGCTGGGATATCAGCGTGATCCTGCCCTCGTCGTTCCTCGCCATACAGCGCACACGAAAAGCGCCATCTCCCAGCGCGCGCACCGTCACCCGCGTCCGCAGCCGGCTGTCCGCCCCCGGCTCCCGCGCGTCCGCAATACAGGCATGATTCACCTCGATCCCGCCGTCGTTCACCACCTTCCAGACCAGCTCCTGCACCTCCGCGTCCGCCGGAAAGATCGCAGCTTCCACCACGGTCTCCGGCTGCTGTTTTGTCAGGATCCCTTCCCCTACCCTGCGCAGCTCGATCTTTCTGACCGGAACCGGCAGGTTCATCTGCATCTGCGGGGACAGGACCGGGATCGATAACAGTGCCGGCTTTAGCCCGTTTCCGTCCACCCGGACCAGGATCACGCCTTCCTCCTCCCCCGCACCGATCACCGCAAGCAGTTTCCCCGAAAACAGTCTGCGGCAGCACGACTGGTAGGAATCGTAGTCCGTGCTGTCCCCGTTATCCGTCCCGACCAGCCGTCCGCTCCCCTGCACGTCCACCCGGACGTAATCTGCCGCGTTCTCCACCGGGTTCCCTTTCTCGTCCAGTGTCTCTATCGTCAGGAAACACAGTTCCCTGCTCCCCGCCCGCAGACATTGCCGGTCGGGCGTCAGGCGGATCATCCTGCTGTCCCCAAAGGAAGTATGGCTGTCCCATGCCACTGCCCTGCCCCCGTCGTCGTATGCCACCGCGCGGATCGTCCCCGGCTGATACCGCACCTGCCAGTCTGCGAGCAGCCTGCTGCCGTGGGCATGGTCGATCGTCTGCCTGCCGCAGGACACGTCATTGACAAACAGCTCCACGCTGGGCTGGTTCGTGCACGCCCGCACATCGATCAGCTGTCCCTCGTTAAAATCCCAGCAGGGAAAGAGGTGCACCATGGGATCCCTCGCCGCATCCGTCCACTCCGCGGCATAGATATAGTAGGAATCCTTTGGAAAACCAGCCGTATCCACCTGCCCAAAATAAGAGTTCTTGGTGTGGTACGGCGTCGGCTCGCCGATATAATCAAATCCTGTCCAGAGAAACTGTCCAAACGAAAATGCTGCATCCCTGTCACCCGCGATGCATTTCTCTATGCTCTCTGCCCCCCAGCTGGTCGTGGAATTGCCAAGCGACGAGCACTGTTCGTCCTCGTCGGCAAGGATGGGCTTCGATGCCGGGAAATGATAGATCCCCCTGCTCTGCACGATCGACGAAGTCTCGCTCCCGTAGATCACCCAGTCGGGGTAGCGCTCGTGGTGCTCCCTGTAATACTTCTCGCCATAGTTATATCCGGCGATCTTCAAGATATCCGAACATTTTCTTGCGCTCTCCCAGAACATATAATTGGATCCGATCGTGACCGGTGTCCTCCTGTCATGTCTGCGCACCCAGTCCGCAAGCCTTCTGGTGATCTCCAGTCCCCGTTTTTCATCCCTGGTATCGCCGATCTCGTTTCCGATCGACCAGAGCATCAGGCTTGGGTGGTTCCTGTCCCTGCGGATCCAGCTCGCGACATCGCGCTCCGCCCACTCGCTGAAAAAGCGCGCATAATCGTACTGTGTCTTCGGGGATTCCCACATGTCAAACGCCTCACTTAAGACCAGAAAGCCCATCGAGTCCGCCAGATCCATCAGCTGCGGGTCGGGCATATTATGGCTCGTGCGTATGGCGTTGACCCCCATTCCGCGCAGGATCCGCAGCTTTCTCTCCATGGCACAGACAGAGAAGGCTGCGCCCAGACAGCCCAGATCGTGATGCTCACAGACGCCGTGTACCTTGACGCGCCTCCCGTTCAGCAGCAAACCTTTGTCCGGGTCAAACACCATGGTACGGAATCCAATCGTGATCCGCTGCCCGTCCAGCTGCACATCCCCCCGCCACAGCTCCACGCCGAGCGTATAACACGCCGGACTTTCCAGATCCCACAGGGCTGGTGCGGGGATCTTTGCCCGCGCTCCCATCAGAAGGATCCTGCCGCCTCCGCCTCCCTGTCTTGCGAGAAATACACTCTCTGTCTCCTCCGCGTCCGCCGTGCGGCGCCACTGCTGTCCGCCCAGCTCCTGTGCCAGCGCATTGTCCCGGTATAAAAAATACCGGCACTCCACTTCCCCGTCCACGGACAGATCATCCGCACAGCACTCCACCTCTGTCGAGACATCCAGCCAGAAACCATCCTCACACGCTGTCGTCTCCACCCTGCAGCCGTCCACAGGGAGGAACGCCTCCCCGCACATCTGCAGCCAGACGCGCCTGTAGATCCCGGCACCCGAATACCAGCGGCTGTTTGGCGACTGGAAGCGCACCTGGAGGAGAATGCGGTTCCCGCCCGCGTGCAGATGATCCGTTATATCCATCTCAAAAGTGGAGTAGCCGTATTTCCAGTCACCCACTTTCCGCCCGTTGGCATACAGTGTGGAATCCATGTACACGCCGTCAAAACGCAGGATCACTTTCTCCGGCACCGGTTCCGCCAGGACAAGCTCTTTCCTGTACCACCCGCAGCTGTTTTCATACAGATTCCTGCTGTCCCGGATCAGCCAGTCATGGGGCAGCTCCACCGGTTCAAATACATACTGTCCGGCGTCGATGCTGTCCATCTCAGTGCCAAGTGGTGTCTTTGCAAACTCCCAGCCATCTGTGAATAAGCGTACTGTACCCATACTTTTTATATCCCTTTATCCCTTTCCGCCAGAGCGTGTCCGTATCATACTTTGCCTCACAAGTATTATACGCTGTCTGATCCGATCCTGCAAGCGGATCGCGGAAAACTCCTGGATATTCCTCCTGGATATACCCCTGAATCTAAAGCCTCGCCAGCCTGCTCCCCATGCGGCTGAGCAGCTCGTTCGTGATGCTCCCGGAATCATCTGCCACATCCGGCGCAGCGATCTGCCCGCCGGCGTCGCAGCCGATCAGCGTCGCGGTCATGCCGACCTCGATATCCGCGATGTCCGTGACGTCGACCGCAAGCTGATCCATGCAGATCCTCCCGACGATCGGCGCCCAGCTGCCATTGATAAGCACATAGCTGCCACCGCCGGAGAGACTGCGCGGAAAACCGTCCGCATAACCGACCGGCAGTATGGCGATAACGCTGTCCCTGTCCGCGACAAAGGTCCTTGCGTAACCGACGGACTCCCCCTGCGGAACACGCCTGAGCAGAATGACTTTTGCCTTTAAGGACAGCACCGGCCTTAAGTCAAGCTGCAGTTTTGTCTGTGCATCCGGCGAACTCAGGACACCGTACAGCGCGATGCCTGCCCGGACATAGCTGCACTTGAGCTCGGGATAGTTCAGCAGTCCGTAACTGCTCTGTATATGGATCTTCGGAATGCGTACCCCCTCTTTTTTCAGGCGCCTCAGCGCACCGTAAAAGTCTGCGATCTGCTGCCGTGTAAAGCGGACATCCGCCTCCGCAAGACTGTCCGCGACACACAGATGCGTATAGATGCCATTTACCGCCAGGTGCTCCATCGCAAAAACGCCCAGTATCTCCTCCTGGTCAAAATCCTGGTCAAATCCAAGCCTGTGCATGCCTGTGTCGATCTTCACATGCACCTTGACGCGGCGCCTTTGTCCCCTTGCCTGTTCATTCAGCCTGCAGGCATAGGCATAGTCGATCAGTGTCTGCGAGAGATCATATCTGCGAAGCTCCCCCGCCCTCTCCGGCGCCGTGAAGCCAAGGATCAGGATCTCGCCCCGCACACCGCACCTGCGCAGCCGGATGCCCTCGTCAACCGTCGCCACCGCGTACGCCCGGACACCGATCTTGTCCAGATGCACCGCGATCCCGCACATTCCATGCCCGTACGCCTCCGCCTTTACCACCGCCATCAACTCACATTTGGGCGGCATCGCCTCCCTCAAAACCGCCACATTGTGCTCGAGGTTTTCCAGATCGATCTCGATATAAGCCCTGTCGGTATCCGGGATATGCCTGCTGCGTTTTCGTCCGAAACGCCCCCACAATGCCGCTGCCGCCACACTGAACACGACTGATGCCGCGGTGACTGCGAGGAAGTGAACCACGCTGTTGTCGACGAGCAGGGTCTGCAGGTGCAGCACTTTTGCAAACATCCGGATCACGACGATCATCATCGGGTGTATGATATAAACGATCAGCGACACATCCCGCAGCCACACACGGCGCTTCCCCCGAAACTGCATAAGCAGGGAAAACAGAAAATACACACACGGCGGCAGAAACAGATACATGCTGTCGTGCCGCTGCAGCTGAAAATGGTGCAGTAACAGCCCTTCCGCCAGCATCAGCCCCAGACAGACCACGGTCGGCAGCACATATCCTGCAGCCGGATCTCTGCGGGGCACCGCATCATCCTGATCATCCCCAACGCCGCTATCCTTAGAATCCGCGATGAAACCGCCCAGCACGAAAAAGACGGGCGCAAAGAAGATCCCGTTCCTGGTGTAGTCCGCCACCTGGAAAACAAGCGCATAAAACCTGCTGCACACCGGAAGCCTGCCGATCAACCCGTAGTAGCTGTCACCGCACAGCCCGATCAGATACAGCACACCTGCCGCCGCAAACGCCCTCTTGTAATCCAGCCTTTTGACGAGTGTCCACGCAATCGCCCCGCCGATGATCGACGCCGGCAGATACCACAGATGGTACAGTGTCCCGTCAAACACGATGTCCTTTATGAGATTGAGCATCAGATCCTCCATCTCAAAATAGCCATTGTAGAGATTGACCGGGATATAGAGCGCGATCGCGGCAACGTAGATCAGCGCTGTCTTTTTTATAAAAATATACAGTTTTTCAGTCTGATAACCGTATCGCGAGATCAGAAAAAAACCCGAAGTCACAAAGAAGAACGGAACCGCGACGCGCGCGATAACGCGCGTCAGTACAAAATCCCCCATCCCGGACAGATCCGCAAGCGGCGACGTGTGGATCGCTATGATCAACAGTGCCGCCGCAAGCCGGAAGACATCGATCCCTGTATAACTCCTGACAATACTACTCTTATTTTCAACCCTCATCTTACCCTCTCCATAGCAGTTCCATCCAAACGGTTATGCCTCCTTAACGGTTTTGTCCAAACGGTTATGCCTCCTTCTCTACACGATCCGACGCTCCGTCACGATGAACCCGTCGCAGTTGTTTCCCGAAACGCTGTACGGCTGCGCATCGTCGACCGCGATCTCTGTCACCTCGCCAGCCGCCCTCACATAGGAAACATTGTAGGACTGAAAAACAAACGGATCCTCCCCGTAGCGGTACTCTTTTATGAGCGCGATATACTCCTCGAGCGCCAATCCCATCTGCGCCATGATCTGCGCGTGCGGCGTCCCCACATACCGGAAATGCCACGGCTCATGTCCGATCCGCGTCACAGACTGCTTGTCCTCCTGATACCGCTCCACAAACCCATACGCCGCTGCAAGCCCGCGGAAGGTCTGGCAGATGCCCTCATACGGAAAATAGGGGCGGATAAAATCGATCTCCTCCTGCTTTAGCCCCAGGTCGATCGCAAGCCCCGTCTGATGCTCGCTGTGACCCGGAACTGCGACGTAGCGCTCCGTAAATTCCCGCCCGCTCTCGGCAAGGGACTGATCCCAGATCGCCTGCTGCTGCGTCCGTGAGCGCCATCCGCTCACCGGCACGATGTGCTCCCAGCCCCCGATCGCTCCCATCAGTCTGTCCAGCGCACACGCCGCCCTGCTCTCATACAGGATCTCCTCCCCGTTCCACACACCCACATGAGACAGTTCCTGACACTGCTCCCGATACCCGTACGCTCTGTTGACCAGTATCAGATATCCCCTGTAGATATCCTCATTTTTTAACAATACTGTCCTCATATCTGCTCTCCCGCACCTGCAACCTTCTGATCCCTGCCCGTCTCGTCACACCGCCGCATCACGCAAGTGCCTGCCCGATGATCCGGTCCAGTATTTCAGCAAAACCATACCCTGCCGCCCTCATCATGCCCGGATAGCGGCTGTGCTCCGTGAATCCCGGTATCGTGTTGACTTCATTAAATACGATCTCCCCCTCCGGCGTCAAAAACAGATCCACCCGCGCAAATCCTGAGCAGTCCAGAACCTTGTATATGCGCATGGCGGTCTCCTTGACCTCCTGCGCCTTGTCCGCCGAAATCCGCGCCGGCACATGGATCGCCGCAGTCTCGAGCGTATATTTCTCCGTGTAGTCAAAAAATCCCGTCCGGGCAAGCTCGATCTCGTCCACTTCCCCGACGATCAGCTGATCGGTCCCGCAGACAGCACACCCGACCTCAAAGCCGTCGATCGCCTCCTCCAAAATGACACGATTGTCATATCTGAAAGCGAGCGACACCGCCTCCGGGAGCTGCTCCATGCTCTCCACCTTCGTCACACCGTAGGAAGACCCCGCTTTCACGGGCTTCACAAACACCGGAAATCCAAGCTCCCCTGCGAAATCGCACGCCTTGTTGACCGCGCTTTCGTCCATCAGCACCATCGCCCTCGGCACGCGCACCCCTGCAAGCCCCGCAAGCCTGTGCGCCCTGTCCTTATCCATGCAGAGTGCGGAGGCAAGCGTGCCGCAGCCGACAAGCGGAATCCCCGCAAGCTCCACAAGCCCCTGAACGGTGCCATCCTCGCCGTTGCGCCCGTGCATCACGGGAAAGACGGCATCGATCCGGATCGTCCCCGCGCCCTCCCTGTTCAATACGATCAGCTGATGCTTTGTCCTGTCCGGTGAGATCACGGCGGGCACGCAGTCTGCCTCATTGCACCATGTGTCCTCTTTGATCTTCTCGATATCCCCCGTAAAACAGTACCAGTTTCCTGACCGCGAGATACCGACCATGACCGGGGCATATCTATCCCTGTTGATGTTGTTGATCACCGCATACGCCGACTGCAGCGAGACCTCATACTCCGAGGAGGCACCGCCAAAGATAATAACTATGTTTTTCATACTTTTCCACTCTCTTTCCTGACTTTATCGCACATTTTTGAGTATACAGAATATTTTTTTAAGATCCAACGATGTAAATCCTTAAGATTCTTAAAGATTGTATGATGATTTCTTTTTCTCTGCGATCGAGTAGGGGAACGACCTTCTCCACTACTCGCGCGCCGGGCACCCGTCAGCTTCTGCTGACATGCTTCCTCGAGGCGCCCGTGTACAATCGAGTAGGGGAATGACCTTCTCCCCCCTACTCGCGCGCCGGGCACCCGTCAGCTTCTGCTGACATGCTTCCTCTGGGTGCCCGTGTGCATGAAAAAAACCTGCTTTGATACAATCATTGTATCAAAGCAGGTTCTCTGATGTTTGTCGGTTTTATGGAACCTTTATGAAGTTTTTCTCACGGGAATCTTACGATTTTCTTACTATAACATGTTCTATATTATATTCCCCTAATCCGTCAGCCTCTCGATCTCGTCAATGATCTCCCCGATGTAGGCTATGGTGTCCAGCAGCGGCTCATCGGTCGTGATATCGATCCCTGCAAGTTTTGCCAGTCCTACAGGATCCAGCGTGCTGCCTGCGGCGAGCACCTTCTTCCAGTCCTCCACGGCACATGCTCCCTCCCGCTCGATGCGCCTGCATACCTGCGTGGCAACGGTGAGCCCTGCGCTGTAGGTGTAGGAATACAGCCCCATGTAATAATGCGGCTGGCGCATCCAGGTGTGCGCGGCATCGTCGGAGATCTCCACGTCCTCACCCCAGAATGCCTGCAGGGTCTCCCGCATGAGCCGGGTGAGCGTCTCGGCATTGACGCTGCCGCCGCCGTCAACGATCCTGTAGACCTCTCTCTGGTAAGCCGCCTCCATCAGATGCGTGACAAAATTGTGATAGTACGTGTTGCCGATCATGCAGGAGAGCACCCAGCGGCGGAAGCGCGGATCCTGGTTCGTCCTTAACAGATAGTGTGCCATCAGCAGCTCGTTCATCGTCGAGGGCGCCTCCACAAAATAGGTTGAGACATTAGTGTCAAAGAGGGACTGGCTGCTGTTGCAGGACCTGAAATGCCCGGCATGTCCCAGCTCGTGCGCCAGCGTGAAGACGTCCGACATGCGCTCATTCCACGACAGCAGGATAAACGAATTTTTCCCGTAGGGGCTGGCGCAGAAACCGCCTGTGGATTTTCCCTGGTTCTGGGCAAAGTCGATCCATCGGTCGCGGTATGCCTCCCGCACCATCTCCACATATTCCCCGCCGAGGATCGACAGCCCCTTTTCAATGTATTCCCTGGACTCCTCGATCGTCACCTTCGGATCATATTCCGGATCGACGGCGATCTTCAAGTCCGCGAAAGTCATGCGGTCGAGCTTGTGTATCTTTTTGAGCAGTCTGGCGTATCTGCGCATATGCGGTGCCAGCTTTTCCGTGATGAGATCGATCTGGCGGTGGTACATCTCCTTTGTGACCTTCTGCCCGAACAGCAGGCTGTCAAACACGGAGTCAAAGCCCCTGAGTGTCGCGAGTGTCTTCTCAGTCTGCACCTGCGTGTTGTAGGCGGCTGCCGTCACATTCTCATACGCGCGTATCTTTGTGGAGAACGCGGCAAAAGCGGCGCGGCGCACCTCCTTGTCCTCCTCATACTCATAATTGTTCTCGAAAAGGGAATAGCCCAGGGGGTACTCCCTGCCGTTTGCGGCAAAAGCGTCAAATTTCATGTCCGCCAGCTTTGCCATATTGTAGATCTGATAAGGCGCCTGGATCGTCTGGGACAGCGCCGCGATGGCGCGCTCCGTCTCCGGGTGGAGCAGATGCGGTTTCATGCGCAGCAGATTCTGCAGATAATGCCTGTTTTCCGCGGAGATCTCAATTGCCTCCCGGATCACATCGTCCTCCTGCCCCGCGATCTCGTTGTCGATAAAGCTGAGCCTGCTGAACATCTCTGCAGCCAGATTGGAAAACGCCTCGTTGCGCTCCTGGTTGTGCGTGTCGTAATAATCGACGGACACCGCCAGATCACAGTAGCTGCCGACCAGCACGATCAGGTGGTGAAACGCTCTCAGATCGTCCAGACACGCCTTGATCGACTGCGGTGTGTCCAGCTTTCCCCTGTAATCCCTCACGATGCTGTCACAGAGTGCTTTTGCCCGCTCCACATCGCGGTTCATCTCCTCCTCCGTCGCGTAGATCAGCGACAGATCCCATGTCAGTTCCACAGGGACGTCCCTGCGTGATCTCAATTCCTTTTCCATAAAAACCTCCTAAACCCTTCCTTTTCGCTTTTTCCAGCTTCCTAAAACAGAACATCCCGAAAAACTGTTTCCCATTTATATGATCATACGCTTCCTTTATCCTTCTACTTATAATAAAACAACAATACGATGCAATGCAGCGTTTGCGTACGATATTTTTATTATACTCTTGTATCCACATAAAATCAATCATTCTGTCCGGATCATTCCAATTGATCATAATATGATATCCTAAGCCTTACTAGAGCGTGTTTGAAAAATCATTCCCGCCATCTATATAACAACACCATAGCGTCGTATTCACCACTTTGCGTGATATTTGCACCGCATTCAGTCGACGTAAGGCATTGCCCTTTATGCCTTTGCCCCCTACGCCTCCTTCATTTGGCACATCATCTGTAAGATGATTTAATCTCCCACAAACTGTGACGTACATCTGACGAAAAGCATTTTTCAAACACGCTCTAGTGCATCGTTTTTCAATTATCTACACTTAAAGAATACTGTATTTATCAATATGTTATACGAAAATATGGTCTGGTTAATTAGCGAACGCTGTAGTACCGAAAATACCGCTATATATATTGTAATAGTTTGACAGTATCACAAGTGCATACTATAATGTTTATATCATTAACTTCGAAAGCATTTATTCAACAATTTCAATCCGGGAGGTGTATCTATTGAATAAACTTCACATGACTCCAAATCCATGGGCAGTAGCACAGACAACTGTGCAGTGCCAAAACTGCAGCCAGGTGTTCCCTGTGCAGCGGATCAACTGCATCGACACGCTTCTATGGCCCGAAGGCAGGCAGATCTTAGACGATAACGCGGTCTTTCACCCGGTCTGTCCCCATTGCCAGACCCGCGCAGATATTTCTTATCCCAGCCGTTATATTGACAGGGAATTTGGTATTGCTGCTGTATTGGTGCCAGGCATCGAAAACCAGACACCCGAGGCGATCCTTCCATATATGAACCGCTATGTGGACAGACTTGCCCTCGACGGGATGGAGCACAGGGCAGTCGGCAATTTCTATGCATTGGCAGAACAGATGCGCATTCATCAGCATGGTCTGAATGACAGAGCCATACAACTCCTAAAACCCATCATTATCGGAAGCCTGCAGTCAAAAGGTTTTGAGGTATGGAACGGTTTCTTTATGGATCTGCTGCACCCAAATGGCGCAGAACAGATGGAAGATACGATGTACATGTCGACACAGGAAGATATGCAGGCTGCTTATACAGAGGATGTCTATCAGTTTTACATCTATCTCACGAACGGTGAGATCATTCCCCGCGGGATCAACAACACTGCCTATCAGATCTGCATGAATATTTTAAAGGACAAAGAACTGACAGACGATGACGGACTGTTCCATCTGTATGATCTGTCATGGGCGATCAATATCCACAATAGTCTGTACCCCAATTAAGACAGGAGGCATCAAACATATGAAATCAAATATTGTAAAAAAAGCCGAACAGCTATATCAGACCGGAAATGTGCAGGAAGCGCTCCACTATTATGCCTCCTGTCTATGGAACGGGGAGGAGGACAGCACCGAACCCCTGTCCATATGGCTCGGAGACCCAAACCTTGTAGCCAAAGCCGGCGAGGAAGCCGTCTGTGCCTTTATCGCAGCCATTCTGTTCACGATCGACCGCTGCGAGGAATCCCTGCAGGCGCATTTGTGGTCACTCTGCCACAATACATTTGACAGTATCACCACATGCGCGGACAGACATGAGACTTCAGACCGGTATGTGGCGGAATGCAATCTGTTCCGCCATCAGCATGAACCAGAAAAAGCCCTTGAAGTGATCCTGAGGGGACTTGCCCAGGGAGGCACAACATCAAGATATACTTTTGCCGGATTGACCTATCTTGACCTCGAAAAAGAGGAGGAAGCAGAGAAATATATTGCCCTGGGTCTGGCGTCTGATCCAGGCAATGCCGCTGCCTACAATGATCTGGGAGATTACTATTTTAAACAGAGGCGCTGGGAGAAAGCAGGCGAATGCTATCATAAAGTCCTGGAAGCCGGAGACTACAATGACTGCAGCTGGGCGGAGCCCTCATGGATCTTCTGCTGCTTTATGGCGGACGGCAATTCCTATGAGCTGGAACGGCTCGTCGTGTGTGCTGCCGCGGATATCCATAACGAGCGCGCACAAGAGCTTTGCCAGATGGCAGCCTTTGAGCGTTTGACACCCAATGTCGACTATCTCGACTCCAGCTCCGAGAGCATTATCAACGCTGTACGCAGCATGCGTAAAAGCAACAACACATCCGGGATTGCCCGCTGTTCCATAACCTGCCAGGAATCGGCAAGCAGCATCAATGCGGCACGCCTTGCAATCGGACAGATCTGCGGACATCCCTGCACGTTCACTGTGACTGCCAGCATGGCACAGACCCCGCCACTCGACGAAACGCTGGACGACGAGGGGATCGTTTTATGGAAATATTCTGACTTCAACACCCCGACTGCCGCTGTCGACAGACCCTCTGATTATGTGAGCAGCCTTGTCGGGGAACTGGCTGCAACAGACTATTCTCTGGGAGTATGGTACGAGGCTGCCAGAGAATATGCGGCAAAACTTTCCAGTGATCAGTACCATGAACTGTATGGTGTGATGGTCTATCCTCCGGCTCAAGGAAACAGCACTCAGATCTTTGCCGAGGATTGGCTGCTGCGCGTACAGTTTGCAGCAGTCTGCATTCTGTCACACATATCGCTCCATGAGATCGACAAAATCTGCAAGGGACAGCTCGACTGGCCGATCATCCCTGCATTTACACTCGCCGCATGGCTTGCCTCACAGGACGCCGCATACACACAATGGGCAGAAAAACTATTCAATCTCGTGCAAAGCCGCATATCGCAGAGCAATTACTGCTTTTTCGAGTATGCATATGCCTGTGCAGCCTATCTGCTGCCAGGTCACACCGAAGAATACTATACTGAAATGTGGCAGTACCGACAGTCCTTTACATAATGATAATACATGAATGCAATCCATATACCCGCAAACAATAATCAGAGCGAAACTGTATATGCCACCAGCATTACAATCACAGTCTGAAAAAATTACCTGGGAACAATGCGAGACTCTGCCAGAGAACAGGAGAGTAGGCTACCATACTCAACACCTATATCAAAAGCAAGAAAGACTCCTGTAAAGTGTTTTAATTGAGTAGGAGAATGACTTGCCCCCTACGCCTCCTTCATTTGGCACATCATCTGTAAGATGATTTAATCTCCCACAAACTGTGACGTACATCTGACGGAAAGCATTTTTCAAACACGCTCTAGTGCTCCATCCGGTCAGAAATCAGAATCGTGAACCGCCTGTTTCGCACCATTGCGTCGTTAAAATTTCTAGACGATGACCGCATCGCCGTCGAAATTTTGCCTGGCACGAATCATGTAGCCCACAAATCTAATTTCTGTCTGGATGGAGCACTAGTTTTGTATCAATTTCTCTGAATGGGTGGCAAATCGCACACTACCAAAACGATATTCCTTTAGGATTCCCTACTTTGCAGCATAATTAGTTCAGCTTCCAGATATCCCGGTTGTACTCGGCGATCGTCCTGTCAGATGAGAAGAAACCTGCCTTTGCAATATTCACAAGCATCATCTTCTCCCACTTTGCCTCGTCCCTGTAGTCCTCAAACATCTTATCTTTTGTCGCGATATAGTCTTCGAGATCCAGAAGCGTCATGAACCAGTCTTTATTGATAAGTTCATTCTTGAGTCTGTTGAGGCGCTCCTCACTGCCTACTTTCACCACCTCGCTGCTCGTGATGAAGTCCACTGCCTCCTTGATCACACTGCTCTTGTCGTAAAAGCTCTTAGACACATAGTCCGCCTTTGCGTAATGCTCGATCACCCGTTCGGACTTCTCGCCAAAGATATAGATATTATCATCACCCACGAGCTCATGGATCTCCACGTTCGCACCGTCGCTCGTACCAAGTGTCACGGCGCCGTTGAGCATGAATTTCATGTTGCCTGTGCCGCTCGCCTCCTTCGATGCCAGTGAGATCTGCTCTGAGATATCACATGCTGGTATGAGTTTCTCGGCGTAGCTTACATTGTAGTTCTCTACCATCACCACCTTCATGTGATCCTTCACATCGGGATCATTGTTCACGATCTCCTGCAGGCACAGCAGCAGGTGGATGATATCCTGCGCGATGATATATGCCGGCGCTGCTTTTGCTCCGAAGATAAAAGTGATCGGTGTGGCAGGCTTTTTGCCGCCCTTGATCTCCAAATACTTGTGGATGATATATAGCGCATTCATCTGCTGGCGCTTGTACTCGTGAAGCCTCTTCACCTGGATGTCAAAGATCGACTCCGGATTGATCTCCTGTCCCTCGTTCTCTTTGAGGTATGAGACAAGCTCTTCCTTCTTGGTCTTCTTGATCGCCCTAATCTCCTTTAAGAGCGCTGTGTCGTCTAGATGTTCCATCAGCTTCTCGAGCTCTGCAGCATCCTTCTTGTATCCTGCTCCGATCGTCTTGGTGATGCACGCCGCAAGCTCCCTGTTGCAGGACAGAAGCCATCTTCTGAAAGTGATGCCGTTTGTCTTGTTGTTGAACTTCTCAGGATAGATCTTGTAGAAGTTGTTGAGCTCTGTATCTTTCAAGATCTCTGTGTGGATCGCTGCGACACCGTTTACAGAGAATCCATAGTGGATATCGATATGCGCCATATGCACACGCATGTTGTCATCGATGATCTGCACACTGGGATCTTTATATTTAATGGATGCTCTCTTGTCTAATTCCCAGATGATCGGCATCAGCTGCGGAACAACCTTCTGCAGATACTTCACAGGCCATTTTTCAAGCGCTTCTGCAAGGATCGTGTGATTCGTGTACGCACAGGTTCTGCTCACCACGTCGATCGCCTCGTCCATGTCAAATCCCTCTTCTTCCGTGAGGATCCTGATCAACTCGGGAATGACCATCGTCGGGTGTGTATCGTTGATCTGGATCACAACATGGTCGTACAGCCTGTGGAGATCATAGCCATTGTCCTTCATCTCTTTCAGGATCAGCTGCGCACCGTTGCAAACCATGAAATACTGCTGATAGATGCGGAGCTGCTGTCCTGCCTCGTCGGAGTCATCGGGATATAAAAATAGTGTAAGGTTCTTGTCAATATCAGCCTTGTCAAAATCAATGCCGTCCTTTACAATACTCTCATCGATCGTCTCGATGTCAAACAGATGGAGCTTGTTCATGCCCTGCTCATATCCGATCACATCGATATCATACAGTCTGGACATCACTTTCCTCTTTCCAAAGTATACAGGGAAAGAGATGTCTGTCTTGGTCAGCCATGACTGTTCTTCGATCCAGTCATTTTTCTCAGCGGTCTGCTGTCTATCCTTAAACACTTGTTTAAATAATCCAAAATGATAATTTAGACCGATACCGTCTCCCGGAAGTCCAAGGCTCGCGATGGAATCAAGGAAACATGCTGCAAGTCTTCCAAGACCTCCGTTGCCGAGGGATGGTTCCGGCTCAACCTCCTCGATACGGCAAAGCTCTTTCCCTTCCTCCCTGAGCACTGCATCGAGCTCCTCATAGATGCCAAGGTTGATCAGGTTGTTGGACAGAAGCTTTCCGATCAGGAACTCTGCCGAAATATAGTAGATCTTCTTACTCCCCTTGATCACACCCTTGCCGTTCATCATATCCTTTGTCATGTTGAGGATCGCGAAATAGAGCTGCCTGTCATCTAACTCCTTGATCGCCCTGCCATACATCTTCTGTGCCGCTTCTTCTAAATTCGCTTTTACATTCATCGTTTTTCTCCTTTTCCGCTGCAGCATGCAGCATTATGTTATGAATTATTTTAAGTTACTTTCCCTTTTCAATTTATTCATTCTGTTCTTAGGAACAGTTCCTTATCGCTGACAGATTTTCGTTAAATAGCTATGATATCACATCGAGATACTTGATGCGGATCAATCTGTGCGCTACCACGATATCCTGTCCGCTTCCACCCGCCATCAGGCGTGAAAGCTCCTCCACCGCACTGGCTGCGATCTTCTGGAAATCCTGTTTCACCGTGTGCATCTGCTTCCCCGCATATCCCATCAGGCTCACCCCGTCAAACCCGCACACTGGTCTGTAGATATCCATATCGATCAGCGCCTTCATCGCTCCGATCGCCATCAGGTCCGACGCGCAGACGATCGCGTCCTTGCTCCTTGCGTACTGCATCGTCAGTTTTCTCGCCTCGAGCTCGCTGAAATTTCCGTTTCTGACCAACACATCCAGACCAAGCTCATCCGCCAGTCTGCTCATTCCGACCAGACGTTCCTCGGACACATATGCGTTTTTCTTTCCGGACAAATACAAAATCTTTTTGTATGATTTCCCCTCCAAAAATTTTTTTGCGACTTCAAACTGCGCCTTTTCGTTATCAATATGAATACTCGACGTACATTCACTGACTCCAGGCGCATCGATCAGCACGCACTTGAATTTTCCACCTTCTACAAGTCTTCTCAACATGATGTCATCTTTGGAAAGCCCGCATATGATCAGTCCTTCTATACTCTGTGACTGAAAATAGCGTGTCATCTCATCCACATCCATCTCGGCGATCATCGCAAAAAAAACTGTAATGATATCTGTACCCATTTCCTTTGCCCTGTTGATCGCCCCGATAATATACCGCATCGGAATCTCGTCCACTGTCTGCGCATGCCTGTTCACATCGAGCACCAGTGCAGTCCTTCCTGTTTTCTTGGAAGACAATGCTGAGGCGATCGTATTGGGCACAAAGCCAAGTTCCGCGATCGCCGCATTTACTTTTCCCCTCGTCTGCTCACTGACGTTGGGATAGTGATTCAACACCTTTGAGACTGTCGAAATTGCCACACCTGCTTCCCTTGCAACGTCCCTTATCGAAACCAACTCATACATCACCTTCTTCTCTACGCACGCTGTTGTTATCAAAAACCGATAAGACTTTCCACAAATTTTCCCGTATCCGATTAAGAAAACGTTTTCCAGAAAACGTTTTCTTAATAATACAATAAAAATAACGGTTTGTCTACCGTTATTTTTAATTTTTCCATTTTTTATTTTTTTATCCTAAAACTCTCTTGAGCGCAGCTATGATCCTGTCTTTCTGAAATGGTTTCACGATAAAATCTTTCGCCCCGCACTGTATAGCCTGCGCTACCATCACCTGCTGCCCCATCGCCGAACACATGATGACCTTCGCATTTGGATCAAACTCCTTGATGCGTTTGAGCGCATCGACTCCATTCATCTCCGGCATAGTAATGTCAAGCATCACCACGTCCGGCCGGATATCCATATACTTCTGCACAGCCTCCACGCCATTTCCCGCTTCGCCTACGATCGTATATCCATCCTCCTCGATCATCTTTCTGATCGTCATCCTCATAAAAGCCGCATCATCTACCAACAGCACATTTGCCATATTTCTCCACCTTTCCGCCTGCATTGTTACAATTCAAAACCTTAATATTCATGACTCGAAGCCATACTGCATACCCCGATACATTTCTGCCGCCATGTTTTCTTAGTGACCATGCTCTGTTAAAGCTGCAATTCATCAAGATTTATCAACAATGGCGATCACAACTGATCTCGGATACATGACAATCGTATCGCTTTCTGTCCATTTTGTCAACTTGTGATAATCCGTGTCCGGCGTGTGGTCAAACTCCGTATTCATGATGATGCGCCACTTTCTGCCCAGCGGAAGCTTTGGAAGCTGCACTGCCTCCTTCTCCCAGAACGCATTGACACCGATGTAAATAATATCATCTTCGCGATTCCCCTCAGTACGCCCTGCAAACATAATGCCGATCGTGCGCGTGTCCGGACCGCAGTTGCTGTTCCAAGCCGTCTTATTGTGTACGGAAACCTCTGGGAAACCGCATCCGCTTGGACCGGAACGCCCCCGCAGTATGGGGTGCTTCTTGCGCAGCCTGATCATAAACTTGCAGAATTCGAACATCTCTCCGTACTTGTCCTTGCGGTTCCAGTCAAGCCACGAAACGATATTGTCCTGACAGTATGCGTTGTTGTTGCCAAACTGCGTGTTGCAGAATTCATCTCCTGCCAGGAACATCGCAGAGCCGCGGCTGCACATCAATATCGCAAACGCATTTTTGCGCAGACGTTTTCTCAACGCCAGAACCTCCGGATCGTCTGTTTCACCCTCCACACCACAGTTCCAGCTGTTGTTGTCGTTGGCCCCGTCCGTGTTACCCCAGCCGTTCTTCTCATTATGCTTATAATTATATGCGTACATGTCATAGAGTGTAAAGCCATCGTGACAGTTCAGGAAATTGACCGTGGCATTCTCCCCGCGGTTCTCCTTCCCATACAGATCAAGGGAACCTGTGATGCGGTTGATCGCCGCCTGTGCCATACCGTAATCGCCCTTTAGGAAACAGCGCATGTCATCGCGGTATCTCCCATTCCACTCTGCCCAGCGGTTCCACGACGGAAAGCTCCCCACCTGGTAAAGTCCGCCGGCATCCCACGCCTCGGCGATCAGCTTTACATTTCCGAGCACCGGATCAAACGCAAGACTCTGCAGGAGAGGCGGCTTGCTCATGGGAGAACCGTCCTCGTTCCGTCCCATAATAGAAGCAAGGTCAAAGCGGAAACCGTCCACCCTGTAAGATACGACCCAGTAGCGCAGACACTCCAGGATAAACTGCTGCACGATCGGGTGATTACAGTTCATGACATTGCCGCACCCGCTGAAATTGTAATATTTTCCATCGGGCGTTAGCATATAATAAATGTTGTTATCGATTCCTTTGAATGAAAAGCATGGCCCCATCTCATTCCCCTCCGCCGTGTGGTTGAACACAACGTCGAGGATCACTTCGATCCCATTGGCATTCAGTTCATGGATCAAACTCCTGAACTCGTTTGCCGCCTTCCCAGGCCTCGTATCGGCAGCATAGGCAATGTTGGGAGAAAAAAAACATACCGGACTATATCCCCAATAGTTTAACAGTTTCTCTCCATCGACAATGCGTACATCTTCCGCCTCGTCAAACTCGAAGACCGGCATGAGCTCCACGGCATTGACGCCAAGCTCCAGCAGATACGGGATCTTCTCCTTGATACCTGCATACGTTCCCCTGTGCTGTACACCCGAAGACCTATCCTGTGTAAATCCGCGCACATGCATTTCATATATGATCATGTCCTTGGGCTCTAGACTGGTATTCTTAAAATTCCCCCAATCATATCCGCCGTCCACTACCCTTGCCTTGTACATACGTTCTGAGACAGGCTTCTCCTTACCCCAGATCTCCTGACCCGCAACAGACTTCGCATAGGGATCGAGAATATATTTTGTCTTGTCAAACAAGAGCCCCTTGCTGGCATTGTACTCCCCATCAAACTGATACGCATACTCAAATTCTCTCGGTTTTAGCCCGTATACCACCATGGAGTATGTTCCACCCATACGGCAGGATTCTGGAAACGGCAAAACTGCATAGGGTTCATGCTCACCTACATGAAACAGGCACAGGCTGCAGGATTTCGCACCGTTGGAATGAATCGTAAAATTCACTCCTTCATCTACCCTGATCGCACCATTTTCCAAAAATTTTCCGGGCCGGACAGGAAAACCGGCTACCTCATCTGTCGGTGGATAATATTTTCTCTCTAGTCCCGAACCGATATATCTCATAATCAAAAATCCTCCCTTGCTATCATTCTAACCAATCATGCAGTGTTTAGAACTAATAATCCAATAACTTCACAATATTTTATAGATGTTTAGTACGGGAAAAAGTGCGTATATATCATTGATATTACATGATTTTTCTAATCGATGCAACGATTCTGTCACATTTTCTTGTTTTTTACAAGTTTTTACCACAAAAGTGCAGAATGCGCCACTCATTTTTGTATGTTTTTTTCATGTGCAATCGGGCAGGGAAGTCTTTTCCTACTTTACTTGATTTTGAGTGATTTTCATACTATAATTTATATAAGTCATGGTAGTGCTTTCACAGTTTGTTACATTGGAAGCTTACATTACCTACATTGATCACCTGCACATACTCTTTGCGCCGCAGGTCGCACATTCTTTCTGAAAGGTGGATACTCTCATGACGATATATGACGTTTCTGAGAAAGCCGGTGTATCCATAGCAACTGTATCGCGCGTGTTGAACGGTTCCGACAACGTCAGCGCCCAGACGCGCCAAAAGGTTCTGGCGGTGATCGAGGCATGCGACTACACACCAAACGCTTTTGCGAGAGGACTTGGCTTAAATTCAATGAACACGATCGGCATCCTGTGTGCCGACTCCTCCGACTTATATCTTGCCAATGCCATATACCATATCGAGCAGGAATTAAGGGAAAACAATTACAACTGCATCCTGTGCTGCACAGGCTACAAACTCGAGGACAAACAAAAATACCTGAATCTCCTCGTCAACAAAAAAGTTGACAGTGTGATCCTGGTAGGATCTAACTTCATAACCGACAACGACTCCGAAAACAACTATATCCGCGAGGCGGCAGGCGAGGTGCCGATCCTTCTGCTCAATGCGGACTTTGACTGCGAAAATGTGTACTGCAGCCTCTGTGACGACTTCAAGTCGACGATGCAGGCCACATCCTATATCATAGAGACCGGCATCGAGGATATCCTGTACCTGTACAACTCAAAGTCCTTCTCGGCGCTCAGAAAACTGTCGGGCTACCAGAGCGCACTCACACAGAAGGGGCTCCCGCTGCGCATGGAATACATGCAGTATTTCCCTGGAAACCACGCAAACCTTCCGGCGATCGCGGATTTCCTGGCAGAGCTTGACAGATCCCTCAAATACAGGGCTGTCGTAGCCGCCGACGACAATCTCGCCATCGGCGCCGTCAAATATGCGCACAAGAAGGGTTTGTCCATACCTGGCGAACTGTCGATCGTCGGCTACAACAACTCCATACTCAGCACATGCTGCGAGCCTGAGCTGACAAGCGTCGACAACCATCTCGAAACGCTGTGCCACCACATCGTAAAGACACTGATCGGCATACTCACCGACCAGGAGATGCCCCAGAAAGTCATCTTCTCCGGCGAACTGGTCAAAAGAGGCACTACTCTCTAGTCCTTCATGCATAGATAGTTATATAAACATGAAAAATAAAATAAGTTATAATAAAACGGAGGGATCATCATGAAATCTTTTATGGATCAGGACTTTTTGCTCCAGACCAAAACGGCGAGCGACCTTTACCACAGCTATGCGGAAAAGGCGCCCGTGCTCGACTACCACTGCCACATCAATCCCGCGGAGATCGCAGACAACCGCAAGTTTGACAACATCACGCAGGTGTGGCTCGGCGGCGACCACTACAAATGGCGCTTCATGCGCTCCTGCGGTGTGGATGAGCGGTTCATCACAGGCAGCGCGTCCGACAAGGAAAAATTCATCAAGTGGGCAGAATGCGTCGGCAGGGCGATCGGAAACCCGCTCTTCCACTGGACGCACCTGGAGCTGCAGCGGTATTTTGGCTACACGGGTGTACTCAACAAGAAAACAGCCGAGGAAGTGTGGGATCTGTGCAACGAGAAACTCAAGGACGACAGTATGAGCGTGCGCGGTCTGATCAAGAGCTCCAACGTGACACTGATCTGCACGACGGACGATCCGGTCGACTCCCTAAAGTATCATAAGCAGATCGCCGACGACGGCTCCTTTGACGTGCAGGTGCTCCCAGCATGGAGACCGGACAAGGCGATGAATATCGAGAAGCCCGACTATTTCGACTACCTCGCAAAGCTTACTGACGTGAGCGGCACAGCCATCAACACCTTCGCGGATCTGAAAAAAGCGCTGCTGAACAGACTGGACTTCTTCGCTTCCATGGGATGCTCCGTGTCTGACCATGGACTGGAGTACGTGATGTACCAGCCTGCCTCCGACGACGAGATCGAGGCGATCTTTGCCAAGAGAAAGAGCGGCGCGGCTGTCACCAGGCTTGAGGAGCTCCAGTACAAGACAGCGTTCATGCTCTTTGTCGGAAAACAGTACCACAGACTGAACTGGGTAATGCAGCTCCACTATGGCTGCAAGCGCGACAACAACACGCTGCGCTACGACCAGTTAGGTCCCGACACCGGCTACGACTGCATCAACAATTACGCTCCGTCTGCCGAGCTTGCCGATTTCCTGAACGCACTCATCCGCACGGACGAGCTTCCAAAGACGATCATCTACAGCCTGAACCCGAACGACAACCAGGCGATCGGCACGATCCTCGGCTGCTTCCAGGATTCCACGGCATGCGCGAAGATCCAGCAGGGCAGCGCATGGTGGTTCAACGATCACAAGACCGGCATGCAGGATCAGATGATCTCCCTCGCAAACCTAGGAAACCTCTCCGGCTTTGTCGGTATGCTGACGGACTCTAGAAGCTTCCTCTCCTACACCAGACATGAGTATTTCAGGAGGATCCTGTGCAACCTCATCGGAAACTGGGTGGAGAACGGCGAATTCCCGGCTGACGAGGAGACGCTCGCAGAGATCGTGAAGGGCATTTCGTATAATAACGCGGTGAATTACTTCGGATTTGACTTAAAGACCGTGTAGACGGATTCATTTCTGCCATGACAAGGGGCTGTCGGAAAACATACCGACAGCCCCTTAAAATATTGACTGATCAACGTTATGAATCTACCCGGATCAAGCTCCTTCGCCCGCCTCCTACGCTCCAAAGTCCCACACATCAGTCAAGCCAGATGATCCCGTCCGCATAATATTGCTTCGTTGGATCTGGACACGTGATGATCCAGGTAATACCAAAACGATCTTTTATGACAGATCGGCAAACGTCATCATCAGATTCCTGATGTGGCGCTAGCGGCAAAAGGACACATCCACCTTCTGCCAATGCAAATACAGTATACAATGCTTCCGCCTCTGTGTCCATATGGACCATCAGCTGTCTGTCTGTGTTACCTTCCGCACAGTCAACGGTATCTTTTGCCGCCATGCGCACACTGCCGACCCTAAACTCCGCGTACATCACTTTTCCGATCTGCTCCGACGGTATATCTGCACGGTCAGCCGACCAGTATGTCATCTTTGCGATCTCACCGCCAAATATGTCTATATATGTATGGACCACCTCCTCACAATTCCCCTGAAACGACAGATATGGGATTATTTCTATCTTTTGTCCTTCCACTTTTGTATCCACTTTCACACCACCTATATTCCCCCGATGCAGGCATCATCTCAACCGCTCTCGATCCCTCTTCTACCTGCCCTCATTTTTCTTTGCTCCCTATGATCTCCTTCCCTCCTAACCTAAGGAACTGTTAAGAATTAACTTTGCAGATGACGCAGTATAAATCTTTTTATGCAAGGCGGAGGAATGAGGCGTACTGGGGTACGCCGATTGACGACAACGCGGCATAAGAAGATTTAGACAAGTCAGATGTAAAGATTAATTCTTTAACAGTTCCTAAAGCACGCACATCCGGCAGCCTTCCGCGTTGATGCCGTCCTCGATCGGTGCGAGAATACCCTGTTTTGTCAACGTCTCTGCCACATGCTCAGATACCCGCATCGCCGCAAGTCTTCCGACAAAACGCCACTCTCCAAGCAAATGTTTCGGCACCGATTTTTTGATCAGCTCGGCGAGCTGCTCCGCCGCCTGCGCCTCCCTTTCAAAATATCCCTTAGAAAGTCTCTCGCTGACATCAAACAGCTGCTGTTCTTCATTCATCGGACTGATCGTACCACAGACTACACACTGTGTACCGCCGGTATCAACATATCCAAAGATGCTGAACGGACGATCCGGCTCCCTGTAATCCGCAAAATACCTTTCCTCCAGGATCCGCTCGACATTGTCGCAAAAGGCGTGCTCTACAGCTTCCAGCTGCTGCCACAGCACAAGATTGAAATCCGGTTTTGCATATTGTGCCCTGTGCCTTTCCGCATACCCTGCTATGATCCTGCAGATCCTGGGCATCTGTTCTATGTAGATCCGCACCGCCTTTCTCATGGCGGCTTTGTTCAGCAGGATAAAATTGATCGCATATCTGTTATTCCCCATGCGCCTTAACAGTCCGTATTCCCCGTTTGTCCCGCAGGTTAGAACTTCCAGTTCCTCCTCGATATATACGGTCGGAACATTCAGCTGCTCCGCGATCTCAGCGGCTCCCATCGGCTTACTACGGCAAAGCCAGATGATATGCTTGGACAGCATTCTTATGCCCACGTCTCTCGGATCGCCCCAATCAGGCTTTCCATACCCCCATATGCGATAATTCATTTCATCAAATACCAACGGTCTGTTATTGATCTTTTCCATGTCCTTTACCCCATGTTTTACCTTACCGCGTGCCCATAACAGTTTCTGTCGGACATTTGCCTCTGTCGTGTTCCGGATCCTTGCAATATCCGCTATGGACAATCCATCTATATAAAACTGGATCATCACTTCGCGGTAAATCCTGGTCAGAAAAGCCATCTGCCTGTATATGGTCTCGAGCAGCCTGCTGCTCTCCTCCTCATCCTCCTCAGAGACAAGCGCCAAAATCTCCTCCGGGTTCCCTTGACAGAAGACTTCCTGATGTCGTTTTTTATGCTCCATAAAGTCAAAATATTCATTCCTCGCAACACGCCAGATCAACGGGTCCAAGTCTGCGATCTCACCATCGGTATGAGCTGTCTTTACCAGCACATAGATAATATCCGAACAGAGCTCCTGTGCCTCATAGCCATCATCTGTGTGTTCATGACAAAATCCCAAGACCTTGTTGATCAGCTCGACGTCAATATGTTCCAATATCTCTTGTTTTTTCATCATTCCACCTCCGACACCATATATAGTCCGCGAAAACAGCTATAGGTTAGACATATTTTTCTCCAGCCGTTCCTTTCCTGAGAATGATTATACGATATCTCAAAAAACAAGCATTGATATGACTTGCCGTATTTACGCCAAAATGTGTCTCTAATGCTGTCACACAAACTATATTTTGTCTTTATCCTATTTTCCCTCTATATTTTACCACTCCTTTAGAGCTATAAAAAAATCGTGCACGAATTGCCGCTTTTCGTGCACGAATCTGTCGCAGGGTTATAATTCTTTTTATATAATGCCAAAGCCTTTCAAATACAATAAATTATCGACGATCATCTGACTCTTGATCCAGTTTTTGCTGACTGCCCACACATCCAGAAAACTGTCCCAGCCCCACGGGACATCCCAGGAACCGTCCGAGAGCTGTGTGTCTGCTATATACCCGCACTCGAATTCGGCGATCTCCTGATTCTCAGGATAGAACACACTGTCCCTGGAGTTGAAGAACTGGGATGATCTGCAGACATAACCGCCCCATTTTGATCTGTCCGTGGTGATCAGGCTTTTAAGGCTGATGCTATGGTGTCTTGTATATTTCCGACACATTATTTTTTTATGTGCTTTATGTTCCGCTCACTTTTCCCGGTAACACTCTCCCGGTATTTTAAGGCATTGTTATCCATAACTGCGCCGATACAGAGACTGGCAGCGATCCCAATGGCAAAACCCAGCCACAAACTGTTCAACACGATCCCCAAAAGCATGCCGTTCAGGATACCGACGATCACATAGACGCCTGTCCACGCCGTCTTTCCCTTGATAATGGAATATGTCTCCACCTCTCCCTCGCTGCCGCGATACACGAACCCCGCCTTTTGAAGGGCATTCACGCCTTTGTCATTCTCATGCTCCGCCTGAGAGACCACCTCAAATATATTCTTGTGCAGAAATGCCCAGTTTACCAACATGCGGATGATCTCTGTGCCAAGTCCCCTATTCCTGTATTCCGGTAGCAGCTCCACATATAACGGCACTGTCCCAAGGCGTTTCACCCCGGCAAATGTCGCCGTTCCAAGCTGCTCTTTCTCTCCCTTCCTGAATGCGATGATCCAGTCAGACTCCCACAGATCTTCCGTATTTGAGGGGGTGATCGTCAATGTATCGGTTTTCAGGCAAAAACTGCTTTTTCTCATAACATTACCTTTCCTTTCTTTTCCTCCCTACAGCTTCCCCAAGACCATTGTTCCCTATCTGTAACGCTTCTATTATATTATACCATGTAACGGAAAAATTATTGTGCCGGGTACCATACTGTCTGACAGCCGCCCCTGCACAGTCTCAAATAATCTATACCTCAATGTACGCCCCTGCCTGCACGCGCCACATCTGCGCGTACTTTCCGTCTCTCTCGAGAAGCTCACTATGGCTGCCCTGCTCCACGATCCTCCCCTGCTCCAGCATGATGATGCGGTCGGCAAGCCTGGTGGTGGACAGGCGGTGCGAGATAAAGATCACCGTCTTATCCTTTGTCGCCGAGAGCATGGCGTGATTCAGCTGATACTCCGCAATGGGATCCAGCGCGCTTGACGGCTCGTCTAAAATCATCAGTCCGGCTTTTTTGTAGAAAACCCTGGCGATCGCGAGTTTCTGGCTTTCTCCTCCCGACAGATCCATGCCGTCTTCCATAAATTCGGTCGTGAGCGGCATGTCAATCCCCTTCTCCATCCGCTCCACGCGCTCCATCAGCCCGCTGTCTGCAAGCGCCTCCTTTATGCCGTCCTCGCCGCAGCCGTCCGCAACATCGAGGAGTACGTTTTCCCTGACGCTTCCGGCAAAGATCTGAAAGTCCTGAAACACCGTTCCGATCGAATCCCTGTACTTTTGCACATCATAGGTACGGATATCCCTTCCGTCCGCCAGGATCCTCCCCGCATCCACGTCGTAGAGCCGCATGAGCAGCTTGACAAGCGTCGTTTTTCCGGCGCCGTTGTAGCCCACGAGCGCGATCTTTTCACCGGGCGCGATGTGAAGTGATATGTCCCTCAGCAGCCCGCCGGTTCGCTGATCGTAGGCAAAGGAAACCCCGTCAAGTTCCATCTCCCTGGCGCCCTCGGCAGGCTCGATGCCTTCCTCGCTCTGTATCTTTGGTTCGTACGCCAGAAAATCACGGATCTTCTGCACATACAGGCTGCTCTCACACGCGAACGGATACACGTCCGTAAAAATGCTCATCCCTCGTTTCAGTCTCCCGAAGGAGTTATACAAGATGGCTACACCGCTGAATGACAGCACTCCCCGCACTGCCGCCTGAAAAACCAGATAGGTGATATACAACACATCACTGAAAAAATCGTTGCTCACATACCGGCGCATGACGCCCAGAAAAAGCCTACGCATGGCATGCTTTTTCTCCACACGGTAGACCTCCTCATTCGCCTGCTCAAATGTCTGCAGCAAAATATCAGGGATCTCAGGGTTCAGACGGATCTCCTTGGCATAGTCGCCCAGGTAAAACACCCGCTTTACATACTCCCGCTTTCTCTCGTGCGGGTTGCGCTCCATCCGGATCTGGAATGAGCGCTTGTTGTACAACTGATTGAACGCAAACGCCATGACGAAGGAAGATGCCGCAAACACAATGGAGAATCGGTCCCTTATCAGAAAGTAGATCCCCGTGGAGACAAAGACCGTAATGCCTGACGCCGTATTGCGCAGGAAAGCCTCGCACCTGTCAATCTGCGTATCTACCTCGGAAATGGCAAGTACCATTTCATTGTAGTATTCCGGGTTATCATAACACGCCAGGTCGAGCTCCTTCGTCTTTTCATACAAAAGCATCTTGATCTTTTCCCTGACTTTGGGGCGCTCCTTTTCCTGGATATAGTCGCCCGCCACCACCGTGAATACCATGCCCAGCGTGATACAGCCTGCCAGGATCAATATGAACTGCGCCACCTGGCGGAACGGGTAATGAAATTCTGCGGCTTCCAGCACATACCCGATCCCGTAGGTGTGTTCAAAAAAGATGGAGATCTGATTTCGTATGGAGTCCATCAGCGTGAAGATCATAAAGGAGGGGGATGCGCTAAACATCAGCTTTATCAGAAACCAGTTGTTGCGCCACACCATTGCCGCGGATTGCTTTGTGCCGCTTTGATCCTGTTTCAATTTGCCACCTCCTCATCTGTGTCCAGCGCCAGATAGTTCATCGCCTGTCTGCGGTACATCTTTGCATAGCTGCCGTTTCGTGCCATCAGCTCTGTGTGGGATCCCTCTTCTATGAGTCTTCCGCCCTCCAGCATAAAGACCTTGTCGCACTTTTTGACCGACGAGAGCCTGTGTGAGATAAAAAACATGGTATGGTCGCTGCCTTCCTTCATAATGTTCTGAAAAAGCTCGTACTCCGCGATGGGGTCAAGCGCGCTCGACGGCTCGTCAAAGATTTTGATGTAGGAATCCTTCGCAAAAGTCCTCGCCACCGCGATCTTCTGGCTCTCCCCGCCCGAGAATACCGCGCCGTCCGCGTCAAATTCCTTGGTCATCACCGTGTGCATGCCATTTGGCAGGGACATGACTTTCTCGTACATCCCCGCCTTTTTGAGCGCGTCCGCTGCCACCTGTTCGTCGTTTTCACCGTGTCTTCCCATCAGCACATTCTCCATGACGGTTAAGCCGAATATGCTGAAATCCTGAAATGTAACGGCGAACAGTTCTCTGTACGCGTGAAGATTGTATTCTCTGATATCCCTCCCGTTGAGCCTGATCACACCCGAAACAGGGTCATACAGGCGCAGGAGCAGCTTGATGATCGTGGTTTTTCCGGCTCCGTTATGCCCGACCAACGCCGCGATCTCACCTTCCTTGATCGTAAACGACAAGTCCTTGATGGTCTCCTCCTCTTTGTAGGAAAAGCTCACATGGTCAAATTCGAGCGTCTCAAACTTCCCTTCCGGCATCACGCCGTCCTGATCCTCGGGGATTTTTTCCTGATATGCCATAAATCCCCGCAGATTGCTGATGAACATGCCGTTTTTCATAATACTCATAATATTCTCAAACAAGCCGATCAGAATCCATGTCATGGCTACCATCAGGCTGGACATGACCGTGAGCTGCGCCAGGGAGATCGAACCCGTGACGCGGTTGCGGTAGATCGCATACAGCAGGACGCCCTCAAAGATCACCGTAAAGGTAAAGGTGATCTTGAGAAAACTCAGGCTCGCGTTGCTGAAAGCGTACTTCACGGCGGTGCGGACTTTGTGCTGCGTCGCATCACGGTACTGCCGCTTTAGGAGCGAGAACACATTGGACAGCCTGATCTCCTTGGCGTAATCGGGAAGATACATAACACGATTTACATAATTCAGCACTTTGTCGTCAGGCGCCTGTTCCGTATACCGCTTAAATTCATATTTATTTTTGAAGTGGCCAAACACAAAATTTCCGATCAGCGGAGACAGGATGAACAGTACGGCGTAATGGTCGATCTCATACATGAACCAGAACACCGCGATCGTCGCCGCCGTGCCGCCGAGCACGCCCCACATGTTCCGGATGATCTCCAGGATCCTGGTGTCCGAGTTGTCCATTGACATCGTGTACCGGTTATAAAATTCCGAATCCTCATAACATCGCAGCTCCACATTTTTCGCCTTTGCATACAGCTTTGAATATACTCCGTAATGCAGCCTGACAGCCGACAGCGGATAAACTACGTTCTCCACATAATTCTCGTACACGCTCAGCAGAAAGAACATCGCCCCGCACAGCAGGATAAAACGGAACACGACCTGGAAATCCTGGTTGCGGTCCAGCGCGTCGACAATATGGCGTAAGAAGACCGCCTCAAAAAACACCCACTCAAAGTACCCTGACGCCTGTACAAAAAACGAGTGGATCACCATACTCTTTTCTATAGAAAAACCAAGCTTCAACGCGTAGCAGTCATTTCTTATGGTTTCCTGAAATGTCAGTTTCTTTTCCTTTCGTTCCTTTGCCCTTTTCATCCTTGTCTCCTATTTCATATTTGATAGCACTCCGATCAAGATCGCGCGGTCTCTGATCTCACTCTATTTTACTACAGTCTGTGTCCTATGGAAATATGTTTTCTGCATTTTTGTCCCTGATCCGTTACAGGCATCAAGCCATGCAAAAACCGCTTTGCGGATGTCAAAGCCACGTACCATGGCTTGATGCATCTAGGCCGCTATGCTTTCTCACGGACTTCGCAGCGCAGTGCGAAGTCCTGGACTGAACTGTTACCCCGATCCTATCCTCAATCCCCGTCAGTCTTCCCCTTGTGTGCCTGTTTACACCATGGATGCTCTCACAGACATGCTCCGGACAGCAAAAACCTTTCTCTGCTCTGTCACAGCACTTATGATATTGCTATGCCGGTGCGGAGAAAGGTTATTCATTTTTTCCATCACCATATTGTTCTGATATTATATGTTGGTATTTTTGCATCCTTAGTAACTATTACAAGATTTTCTATAGCTGCCTGTGCAATGATGAGCCTGTCAAAAGGATCTCCATGTATCTGAGGAAGGTTTTTGAGATAATCAAGATGAGAAGGCTTTATTGGAAGAATACAAAAATCCTCATCCTTACATGTCCGTGCAATCGTTTCAATAGATTCGTTCATTTCCAGCTTTCCGATACTTTGTTTTATTGCGATTTCCCATAAAGAAACAATACTCACAAAAATATCGTTATCATCCAGAATAACTTTCTTTGCATTCATAGACAGAAAATCTTCTTTAAATAACGCCCAAAGCAGCGTATGAGTATCCAATAGATACATATCACATATACTCCTTAAAGCAATCTGGGGTTTCGTCAAAATCTTCTGACATAACAAACTTCCCCTCTAAAATACCTAACCTTCTCTCCGGGTGTTTTCTTACCACAATGGCAGATTCATCTCTCAACTGTTTAAATTTTAGAAATTGAATATATTCTATTACATCAGCTATATTGGCTTCCGGCAGATCTTTCAGTTCCTCTTCTAACAGATCATATGTCATGTCATCACATCCTCAAAATATATTAAACAGTAATTCCTAACCTATTACAGGATAGTATAACAAAAAATTTTTCACTTATCAAGGAAAAACCTGTTTTCGACCAGACTTTTGAACTGTACCGCCCAGAATGTCAGGTCGCAGTCCAGACCGTGGCCTTTCTTATAGTCTTCTTCCAGCCTCACATCCACATACGGCGTGGGATATTCGATCTTCAACGGCGAATAGCGCTTGTTGTGCGGCTGTCCAAAGTTCATTTTCAGTATCCCCTCATCGTCTGTCGCCGCGGATATTGCCTCGAGAGACTCTTTCACGACACCCACGCGCTCCCCTACGCCCAGCATTGCGATCTCCGTCAAAATCCTTCTGTACGTGATCGTGCTGATGTAGTCCGGGTCAAATGCCCTGATCGGCGTCACAAGCGCAAAGCAGGGCGCGTAATACCTGCTTTTTGTCTTCACATGCATCTGGTTGTCCGGTTTCATGATCCTGTTGATATGGTTCAACGCATCCGCGAGCATCTGGATATTCTTCTCCGTTCTCCATGTCTTCGTGTATGCCAACGCTGACAGCGTATAGGCGTTCGAAAAATACTCGTCGGACTCAATATAAGGAAGCTTGTTTGTCTTCTCCACTCCCTTTCGCTTTTTCAGTATTTCCTCCAAAGACGACATCTGCAGGATCCGCTCAAAGCCTTTCAGCGCGATCTGCTGAAATGCTATCAGATCCTCATGATCATCACCATACCCGAGCATTGCCTGTACCGTGTACAGCATTGCGCCGAGACAGTTGCCATTCCGGATGCAGATGAACCGGTTATCATACCGTTCGATCTCCGGCGGGATGTAGGAAAACTCCTGTCTCATGATCTGCTCGTCGCGCATCGCCCTCACAAAGCCTGCCACGATCGGGTTCAGTTCACAGCCGCACCGTGATCGAGAGCATGCCGTCCGCATACGACGCCGAGATGCTCCCTCCCATGCGCTCTGTCAGAAGCTTGGCGATCGAGAGTCCAAGCCCGGTCGAATCCCTCCCGGTCTCCACGGTATAAAAGCGGTCAAAGAGACGCTCACAGGACACCCAGTCCAGATCCTGCGCACTGTTGCAGAATACGACCGTGCCGTCCGCAGACAGTTCAACCGACAGGCAAACCTGCCCGGAACACATGTCACCGCCGCACGCGCTCCGGGCAGGCTTGCCGTATTTGACGGCATTGTCCAGTATGTTGCTAAATACACGTCTGAGCGCCCCTGTGTCCAGAAACCGCACCACCTCCGCGTCCGCAATCCTGATCCGGGGCTCGATGCCGTTCTGCGTGAATATATCATAGTAGGACAGCAGACAGTCCGCGAGGAAACGGTTCAGCACGACGCGCTCCCCAGCCAGGCCGGAGTCTGTCCGGCAGTCAGCCGGCGCTTTCCGGCTTCCGGCATTTTCCCCGGGAGCCGACAAGATGATGGAATACCGGAACAGCTCCTCCGTGAGTGAGTGCATCGCGTCCGCCCGGTTGCGGATCTGTGCAAGATAGTGAGCCGCACGCTCGACATCCGGCTCTCCCGGATCTCCGCGCCCGCTTTCCAGCGCCGCGTCCGCAAGCTCCAGATAGCCGTAGATCGCCGTGAGCGGTGTGCGCAGGTCGTGGGAAATGTTGGTGACAGCCTCCTTGAGCTCCCTGTCGCCATTCCGGTATCTGCTGCGGCTCTCGTACAAAACGCCAAGCTCCCTGTTCAAACGCGCCGCAAACGCCCTGATGTGCCTGTCATTTCCCGGGGCATAGATCCGGTTGTTGGTCTCTTCGCCCAGGCGGCCGCCAAGCTGTGCGCCGATCTGATCCAGATCACGGTACAGAAAATATATTTTTAGGACCAGCAGCGCTATGACAAGTGCCCCCGCAGCACAGATCACACCCCATGGAAATGAAACCATCGCTCTCTTCCCCTTTTTTCATTATTTTTATTTCAAATCCCTTTTCCGAAATACCAGTGTGCCGCTGCCGGAGAGCACTGCCACCGCCGCCAGCGCTCCAGCTGCCTGCAGTCCCGAAAAGCGGTCATAATAGTCCTCGTCTCCCTCGTCCAGCGCGCAGGAGAGCGCCAGCGAAGTGGGCAGTACCGCGGCAATGCATTCGTACACTTTCCGCTCCGTCCCGGTCAGATACTTTGGATTGGGCGCCAGCTCGACTCCGGGGAGATCGCCGATCTCCTCCTGCGATGCGTACACATACTGCCCACGCGCCGCAACGTACGCCCGCTCTGTCATCGGGGGCTGCAGAAGACCTTTGAGCGCTGACGCGCCCGCTGCCAGCAGCAATATGGAGAGCAGCGCATTCAGCAAAACGGCTTTTGACTTGTCCAGTACCACCATAGAGATCAGCACAGCGACCGCAGCGCTCGAACAGATTGACAGAAAAGCGAGCGCAAACGTTTCCGGCAGACTGTACAGCCTGCTCCACACCATATCACCGACCAGAAGCGGTCCCGCTGTCACTGCCGCCAGTGTGTAGGCTGCAGACTGCGCAACCCCCGCGCATGCGACTGTGACCAGATTCGCCAGATAGATCGTCACCCTGCTGTGCCCCACGCTGATCTTGTTGCGCATCGTCCCGTCACTGTACTCTGTACCGATGAACAGTCCGCTGAAACACGCCACCGTGATCCCCACAAACGTCATGTAGTTAAAAAAATAATTGTTTCCGTTCTGAAACGGATAGCCGTTTGCGGTATTGACCCTCAACAGAAAATAGACAAAAATTCCCCACGCGAACACGCCTGCCTCCATGATCCAGAAAAGCCTGCTGCGCCAAAGCCTTGCAAAGTCCGCCGACAATAGATTACGCATTCTGCCCACCTCCGATCAGATTCATGTAGTAGGTCTCGAGGCTCTCATTTCTCTCGTGCATGGAGATCGTGTCGCAGCCCGCCGCGTCGAGCACATGGACGAGATCCGACGCCTTGATCTCCCCGTAGACATCCGCCTCCGTGCGGGACACCACGCGGTACGCCGATCCGATCCGGTCGAGCGCCATGCACAAAAGTCTCGTGTCGCTCACCACGAGCCGTGTACACTTCCTGCACTCCGCCTCCAGCTCCGCCGCGCTGACCTCCTTCACCATGCTGCCCTTGTCGATAAAGCCGTAGTGCGTGGCAAGCCGCGACAGTTCGTCGAGAATGTGGCTTGAGATCAGCACCGTAATCTGTCTCTCGCGGTTCAATCGCAGGATCAGCTCCCTGATCTCTATGATGCCCTGCGGGTCGAGACCGTTCACCGGCTCGTCGAGCATCAGAAAATCGGGTTCCCCGCACAGCGCGATCGCGATCCCGAGCCGCTGGCGCATGCCGAGCGAGAAGTTTTTCACCCTCTTTTTCCCTGTGTTTTCCAGACCGACAAACGCGAGCAGCTCGTCAATCCCGTCGAAGGAGGGCATTCCGAGCACACGGTACTGTTCCCTGATATTTTCCTTTGCCGTCGCGTCCAGATACACCGACGGCGTCTCCACCACCGCGCCCATCCTGCGGCGGCACCGCGCTATCTTTCTATCCGCATTGCCCACGCCGTACAGGGCAAACGTGCCCGATGTCGGCAGCTGCAGACCGCAGATCAGACGTATCAGCGTCGTCTTGCCCGCACCGTTTTTTCCCACAAAACCGTAGATCGCGCCCTTTGGCACATGCATGGACAGGTTGTTCAGCGCCTTGAAGTCCTTGTAGTGCTTGCAGAGTGCATTTGTTGTCAGACAGTAATCCATTTTCTTCTCACCTTTCTTGCCTTTCTCGCCTTTTGACCACCTGTAATGATCAGCACCTATTTTTCGACAGGTTCACGGAATCTCTCTGCGCAGATCTGATGTTAGAACAAATGTTTGATCGCATCAAAATACTGCCCTTGGGAGATCCCGGGAAGCTGTCTTACAGGATCACAGTAAAGCATAAGGTTCAAGAAACCGGTAAAGAGATCAGTAAAGATTTGGTAAAGATTTCAGTCGGAAGCCGATCCCCCAGACCGCCTCGATGCAGTCCGCCTCGCCGATCCCTGCAAGCTTCTTTCTGAGATTGCTGATGTGCTGTTTCAGGGAACTGTCGGTGCAGTCCGGCGTGTCCTCGCTGATACAGTCGAGGATCGCAGCCTTGGAGAAAACCTGTCCGGCATTCTGCATCAGGAGGCGCAGAATGGCAGATTCTGTCCGTGTCAGACGGACTGCTGTGTTTTTATCCTGCGCTTTCTGTGACGAGACCTCGCGCAGTACAAGGTCGAGCATAAGATCCCCCACCGTCAGCCTCCGATCTTTTTGACAGCTGTCAGGACCAGCTGTCTGCCCCGCCCTGGCAGACAGATCACGCTTTCTCAGCTGCACGGTGATGCGCGCGAGCAGCTCCCTGACCGCAAACGGCTTTGTGATGTAGTCCGCCGCACCTCCGAGCAGTGCATCCACCTTGTCATCTATGCCGACTTTCGCGCTGATCACGATGACAGGGATATCTCGGATATCCCGGATATCCTGAATCTGCTGCAAGAGCGTCTCGCCTGTCACGCCGGGCAGCATCAGATCCAGCAGGATCAGATCCGGCTTTTGCCTGCCTTTCTGATCCGCCAGCAGATACTGTGCCTCCGTGCCCGAATACGCGCGGCAGGTGCGATACCCCTCCCTGTGCAGGCTCTCCTCGATGATATCCCCGATGTGCACATCGTCCTCGATGACCGCGATCATCTTCGGCGTTGTATTTCCCTCACTTTTCATAATTTCAATACACTCCGGTCGTATGTCATGATGCCGTTGGTCTCCTCCTCGATATCGGTGAGCTGCGTGTAGACCGACGCACACAGTCCTTCCCTTTTCAGCTCCTCTATCCTTCTCTCAAAGGCGCTGTACGCGTCCTGCAGCGCCGCCGTGTCACTGTGGCTTCCGTAGCCGAAATATCTGTCCGAGTACGTGTGCCCCTCCACCGCAAGGGATATCCCCCCAAACTCCGATATGACATACGGTTTTCCGCTCTTTTTGGCGATCAGATCAAAGAAATAGATGTGCTCGCTCTTCACATCGCCCGCGCCCTGGTCAAACCAGCCGCTGTGGGCGTCGATGAGGCGCGTATTGTCGACGCTGCGCACCAGTTCGGTGTTCTCCTTCGCGTCAAACTGCCCCCAGCCCTCGTTGAAGAGCACCCACATGCAGATCGAAGTACAGTTGTAGAGCTGTTCCACCGTCTCGATGCACTCTTTCTTCCACTCCTCCCTGCCGTTCTTGTCCGCCCTTGACATATAGGCGTAGTCGTTGTCGCGCTTGCGCCGGAGCGGGAACAGGACCGTCGGGATATAGCAGGTCTTGACCAGGTTGTAAGTCGTTCCGCCGTTGATCATGTCCTGCCAGACGAGCATCCCAAGCCTGTCACAGTGGTAGTACCAGCGCATGGGTTCTATCTTGCAGTGCTTCCGTATCATGTTAAATCCCCTCGATTTTGCTGTCTCAATATCGAAGATCATCGCCTCGTCACTCACCGGCGTCAGCAGACTCTCGGGATAATAGCCCTGGTCGAGAACTCCTTTCTGAAAATAAGGCCTGTGGTTCAGACAGAGCCTTGGGATCCCGTCCCTGTCCGGCTCCGCGGTGAAACAGCGCATGCCAAAATAGCTCTCCACCATGTCCTCGCCGTAGACGATCCTGAGCTCGTACAGAAACGGATCCTCCGGCGTCCAGCTCCTCTTGTCCGGTATCTCCATGGTTATCACAGCCTTTTCCTCCGCCGTGACTACGGTCTTTGTTTCACCGGCTACCTGATCTTTCTCAAACAGGAGCACCTTGCAGGGGATTTCTGTGCTGTCTTCTGTTTTGCAGCAGGCTTCCGTCCCGAAAAGCGCCGCCTTGTCAGAATCCGGTGCCGCCTTTTCGCCGCTTTCCTTATTGGAGACCACCTCGATGACTACCCTGTCATGGTCATAATCGGGCGTGATGCGCAGCCTGCGGATATAGACCTCCGGCACCCACTCGCACCACACCGTCTGCCACAAACCGCTCTGCGCCGTGTAGAACATGCCGCCGTTTTTGAGCATCTGCTTGCCTCTCCCATGGTACGATGTGTCGCTCTTGTCCTGCACGCAGAGGCGCAGGGTATTCTTTCCGGTCTGTATACAGGAGGTGATGTCGAGCGCAAATGCCTGGTAGCCGCCCGAGTGCGTCCCCGCCAGCTCGTCGTTCACATACACGCGGCAGCGCTCGTCGCAGGCGCCGAAATTCAAGAGCAGCCGCTTCCCCGCCGGGATCCTGTCGATCTCGAGCTTTCGCTCATACCACAGGTACTCGTCCGGTTTCAGCTGGCGGTTCACACCGGACAGGCTGGTCTCCGGCGAGAACGGCACGCGGATCTCACCGTCCCACAGCACAGGTCTCGTGTCATCGCCCGTGATCGCGTATTTCCAGAAGCCGTTTAAAATTTTATAATTCTTCCGCGCCATCTGCGGTCTCGGGTACTCGGTCAGCACAGTCTCCGTCTGCTCCTGCGCGATGCGCTCCCCCCACGGCGTGAAGAGCTGATGATGCGTTTCGCCGCCCTTGTCCAAGATCTTATTCAATTGAAGTGTATCGAGCATTTCCCTGATTTTCATATATGATCAACTCCTACCAATCCGCATTATCAATCACTTTCCAACAATTATAGTATACTCTGATTATATACCGATGACAAGGCTGGAATCCAAACGTTTGCGAATTAGGTTGACAGTCGTCAACCTGTTTGTTATACTGAAATTGTTTGACATGAGTAATACAAAAATATTTCCGCCTCAAATCGAATATGAAAAAGCACCTATTCGTTCAAAAAATATACACTCAAAAAGGAGGTCTTCAATCATGATAAACCACATCATAAACTCAACGCTGCTGCTCCTGTTCCTATTGATGCTCTCCGTCTGCCTGGAAAAACGGATAGATCCCCGCCTGAAATACGCGCTGTGGCTGTTGGCAGTCGTCAAATTACTGATCCCGCTGCCTGCTTTTGAGACGCCCATGAGCGTTCTGAACCTTGTCGATCCCACTGCCCTGGAAAGGGACAGCACGGACCAGCGCCCCGACGCACGCTCAGACACCGCAGCCACCGATCTATCTTTAAAGCAGGAGGCGCCTGACCAACAGGCTTCGAGTCAAAAGACTTTGAACCAAAAGACTTTAGATCAACAGACTGGCTATGAAAAAACAGCCGCTCAGAAAGCGTCTTTCCAGAAAATACCAGCGATCCTCACCGCGCTGTGGCTCTTCGGCTGCCTGCTGTGCTGCGGGATCTTTCTGTGGAGCGCTGTCCGTTTGCGCAGATGGCTGCGGCATGGCCGGGTTTTGATGGGAAACTATAAGGATAGACTTTCTATCTATGAGATAGACGGACTTGGCACGCCCTGTCTCATCGGCGTCTTTGCCCCTGCGATCTATCTCGACAGGGCAAATCCTTTTGACAGGGAACAGCTCTCTTTGATACTGGCACATGAATACACCCATTTCAGACACGGGGATCACATCTGGGCTGCTGTGAGATGTATCTGTGTCTCTGTATACTGGTACAATCCCATTGTGTGGCTGGCGGCGCGCAGGTCAGCCGGCGACGGGGAGCTTGCCTGCGATGCGGGAACCCTGGAACACATCGGCGCGCAGAACCCTGCCCCATACGCCAGAACGCTGATCCTGGCAGCCCAAAACCTGTCACAGCCGGCTGCCGCGCGCATGACCGGATTCCGCACAGGCGCCGCGGGCGGTATGAAAGAGATGAAAAGACGGATCAACCTGTTAAAACATAAGCCCCGCACCCGGCTCGTAACACTTGCCGCGACACTCGCTCTGTGCGGCATCATCGTCGGGTGCACTTACGGAAGTGCTGTAGGCAGCGATTCTGACGGCATTGTGACGGCTCCAGAACTGACAGAAACCGCGCAAAAGGACATGTCGATAACCCGCACCGAGACAGAAACGCTTCCCACTGCTGAAATCAATACGGAACTCAGCACCGAGCACGCCGGGACAGAATCCGGAACAGAATCCTCCTCTCCGGAAAGTATGATCTACCACGGCACCGCGCTGTACACTGTTCCGGAACCGGACTATGTATGCATCTGCATACAGCCCTCTGTGCTCAGGGAATATCAGGACTATTTCTATATCCCGTCCGGCAGCGCGCAGAGTCAGCTAATCTCATTGATGGAACGCATGAAACCCGACTGGCAGGACGACGATGATCGCTCCGTCGTCGCAAAAAAGGGACTCAAAGAGACCGGATATCAACTGTACTATAAGGGCTGTGCCTACATGGTCTTCGAGGGCGGATATCTCTATGCGACGGAGGTCGACGAAGAGCGCGGAGTCGTAGAGTCCCTTGTCCGCAATGAAGCTCTCTGCGGTCTCGTACAGCAGCTCCTGTCAGAAGACCTCGGCTATGAACCCGTCGACATCACGCAGATCCACGACATCGTATCTGCGAAATTAGACGTGTGCAGTATCTTTACAGACCAAAAATTTTACAGCCAGACCATCACGGACCGGAAGACTCTTGCACTGTTCGAAGACTGGTTCTCCAACGCATCTTACATTTCATTTGGTGCCGGCTGCGGCAATGAGAACGCCTGTCTGGAGCTGACGCTCTCCGACGGAAACGTCATCCGGCTGTCCATGGCGATCGACAGCTGCTCCAATTTCGGCGTCAACGGCGTCTACTATGACTACAGACCGAAAACTTCCTGGGATAATGCTGAATTTTATCAGTGCTTTGACGAGATACCGTTTGAGTACTGATACATTATCAAACAAGCCTTAAAACAGCCTAAGCTGCTCATACCTCTGCGGATATTCCGCCAGATAGGCAAAGCAGGCATTCAGATCATGCACGATGCCGTTGTCCTGGCACTTTTTCCTGAACAGCGCCATCAGCTCCCGGCTGTGGTCGCTCTGTATCTCGTAGGCATGTCCGTACTTTCTCTGGTATCGCTCCTTCACGCCGGGAAAGTGCCTGTCCAGCGCGGCATAGAAATACTCCCTGTCGCCGTCGCGCAGCGTCACCCCCATGCCAAAGCAGATGATGCCGTACACCTTCGTCTCAATGCAGTAGTCCAGGATCCCCTCAATGTTCTCCCGCGTGTCATTGATAAAAGGAAGGATCGGTGACAGCCAGACGACGGTCGGGATCTGATGGTCGCGAAAGACCTGCAGCGCCGCTGCCCGCTCCCTCGTCGTGCACACATTCGGCTCCAGCACCCTGCACAGATCCTCGTCGTACGTCGTCAGTGTCATCTGGACGACACATTTTGCCTTCCTGTGAATGCGCTCTAGCAGCTCCAGATCCCGCAGGATCCTGTCTGATTTCGTCTGGACCGTCACGCCGTACTCATAGCGGTCGATGATCTCCAGACACCTTCTCGTGAGCTTTAACGTCTCCTCACAGTGCATATAGGGATCGCACATGGCGCCGGTCCCGATCATGCACTTCCTGCGCCTGGAGCGCAGCGCTCGCTCGAGCAGCTCCGGCGCATTCTGCTTGACCTCAATATCCTCAAAATCATGTGTGAAGCCATAGCACGTGCTCCTGCTGTCGCAGTAAATGCAGCCGTGCGTGCACCCTCTGTACAGATTCATGCCGTTTCTGGCGGACAAGATCCCCTTCGCGTTCACAAAATGCATTTTCTTCCTCCTCCCGTCCCTTCACACAGTTCCCTGCCTGCCGCGCTTGCACTCCGCTCTGTACTGAACAGGAGTTCTTCCGGTCGCCTTCTTAAACGCCTGAGAGAAATAGGACTGCGAGGAGAAACCCAGGCTTGTCGCGATCTGCGAAATGGAGTGCGACGTGGAACTGAGCAGCGATTTCCCCTCCTCGATCCGCTTCTGCAGAAGGTATGTGATCGGCGAGACCCCCATGTATTTCGCAAAGGCATGAGCCATATAATACTTGTTCATATGGGAGAGTGCCGCCAGCGTGTCCAGCGTGATATTCTCCGCGTAATTGGCGTCCAGGTACTTCTTGATCCGTGCGCACTCACTGTTCAGGAGAACATTGCTGCTCTGCACGATGGACAGATTGTTGTGCCGGAGCATGCACAGCATGATCACTTCCAAAAGGTTCTGGCAGACAGCCTCGTAGTTCTCCTCCTTCTTGTTGATCTCCTCGAGCATGATATTCAGATAGGAATACACATACGAGTTCTGCGTGTTGTACTTGTACACGTCACCCGACGCGGTCTGCATCAGGATCCTGTCCTGCACCGAGGCGATCTCCTCAAACGAAAACGCGAGTCCCTCGATGCCCAGCACGATGTATTCCAGCGGTGTCGTGTACAGGGATTTCTCGGTGTGCTGCACGTTGGGATTGATGATGACCATATCGTTCTCGCACACAGGGAACTCCATGCCCTCCGTGACAAACGTACCGCTTCCGTGCACAACATAAAACAATTCACTGAACGGGTGGGAGTGCAGGATGCTCTGCCAGTCTCCCTCGTATTTTGATGTGGACACATACAAAAGTTTCACTCCGTCAAAGCCGGAGGGCTTACTGTTCTCAATACAGTGTCTGATGTTTCCCATGGCATCTCCTCCAGTCCGATCCTCACAGCGCCTGCGGTCCGTTCCTGCATACAGCTTTCCCGCACATGCACGTCTCCTGTTTGTTCCTAATTATAATATATATCAGAATTTAGATATTTTGTCCACACATTCCACATCCCAAAAATTTCTAAAATTCTTTCTTTCCGCTTTTTTGTATATCCGGTACACTATTATAATTCTATCTTTTTCATTTTCAACGTTTTGCTTTTATAACTTGTATAAAAAATATTCCACATTTCCGCATTTCATATAGAACATGCACAATGCGCAAAACGATCCGATTTTCATTTCAATAAAAATATCTAAAAGCAAGATTTCTAAAATATCAAGCAACAATCAGATTGAATCTAAGTCGCGTTTACATTATACTTAAAACAACTTAACAATCGCCTATGGCAAATCAGCAGTTTGCCACGGCAGGCATCAATGTGTCCCCGAAGTTTCTTTCGCACCTGTCTAACGTCAGGTGCACAGGGATCTCTAGGATCACATACCTTAAAAGGGAGGGACTATTTTATGAAATCCAAAAAAGTTGTTTCATCGTTACTCGTAGCTGCTATGGCTACATCACTACTGACTGGCTGCGGCGGCAAAGATGCACCACAGGATTCCGCGCCACAGGCTGATACCCCTGCGGCAGACACCAAGACTGACACGACACCGGCACCGGCAGAGAGCACAGAGAAGACAGATGACACTGGTAACACTGCTGACGCTGAGAACACTGACACACCAACCTACGAGGAGCAGACATTGAAGGTAGCCGCTTTTGAGGGCGGATACGGCGCAGATATGTGGTCCGAGGTTGTGAAAGCTTTCGAGGCCTCCCATCCTGGCGTGACCGTGGAGCTGACCATCGACAAGAAGCTGGAAGATGTCATCAGCCCGGCGATGAAAGCCGGCGACTATCCGGATGTCGTACATCTGGCGACAGGCCGTGAGGCAGCGCTCACCGAGACGCTGACAAAGGAAAACGCACTTCTCCCGCTGACGGACGTGCTCGATATGACTGTTCCGGGGGAAAATGTAAAAGTAAAAGATAAGATCATTCCCGGTTTCCTCGATACACTGGCAACCAACCCTTACGGTGACGGCGTGACCTACTATGCACCGATGTTCTACAGCCCCTGCGGTCTGTTCTACAATGCCGGCCTCCTCAAAGAAAAAGGCTGGGACGTTCCGACCACATGGGAAGAGATGTGGGCGCTCGGCGACACTGCAGCAGAGGAAGGCATCGCACTGTTCACCTATCCCACAACCGGATATTTCGATGCGTTTACATACGCGGCACTGGCATCGGCAGGCGGCTCTGATTTCTTTAACAGCTGCATGACTTACGAGGATGGCATCTGGGAGAGCGCGGACGCGACCAAGGTGTTTGATCTGGTAGGACAGCTTGCAAAATACACAGAGGGCACGACTGTAGCCAACGCGAACAATGATAACTTTACAAAGAACCAGCAGCTCATCCTTGACAACAAGGCGATCTTCTGCCCGAACGGCACATGGCTTCCGGGCGAGATGGCGGATGCTCCGAGAGCTGACGGTTTTGAGTGGGGATTCATGGCGATCCCGGCAGTGAATGCAGGCGGCGCCGGATGCTCTTTCTGCTGGTTTGAGCAGATGTGGATCCCTGCAGCAGCACAGAATCAGGATATGGCAAAGGAATTTGTGGCGTACATGTACTCCGACGAGGCGGCTGCAATCTTTGCAAAATCTACCGCGATCCAGCCGATCACAGGCGTGAGCGAATCCCTCGAGGGTGACAACAAGATGTTCTACAGCATCTATGACAACGGCGCAACTGCTGTCATGGGCGGATTTGCATCCACTGCACCGGTGGAAGGTGTCAACATGCTCGACACACTGTGCGGAACAGTCAACAGTATCGTGAGCGGTGACAAGACTGTTGCTGAGTGGCAGGCAGCTGTGGAAGAAGTAAGCGACAAATTGAGAGCAGCAATGGAATAGGTTTCAGGAGCGCTCCAAAGGGTTCTGCCTTTGGGGCGCCTTTTCAATCAAACAGGGAAATGCGCCGGGCACCCGCCAGCTCCTGCTGACATATTATCTCTGGTGCCCGTGTACATTGACCAATGGAGGTGTGAATGTGAAAAAAAGCAAAGAACGATCCATTTTCATAACCATATGTGTAGCACCGGCAGTCATACTGTTTATTATCTTTATGATGATTCCCACTTTCAACGTCTTTAAAATGTCGCTGTACAAATGGGGTGGCTACTCCAACAACAAACAGTTTGTCGGACTCAACAATTTCAAGATCCTGATGGAGGACACCAATTTCTTCCGTTCTTTCCAGAACACAGTCCTGTTGATCGTCTGTGTGACGATCGTGACGATGGCGCTCTCCCTGATATTCGCGGCAATCCTCTCCCGCGAAAAGATCAAAGGACAGAATCTCTTCCGCATTATATTCTATATCCCGAATATCCTGTCCGTAGTCGTCATCTCGGCGATCTTCTCGGCGATCTACGATCCCAACAGCGGACTTCTCAACAGTATCATCGGTATTTTCAGGGGCAGCGACAAGACGCCGATCCTCTGGCTCGGCGACCAGAAGCTGGTGATCTACAGCCTGGTGATCGCCATGATCTGGCAGGCGATCGGCTACTATATGGTCATGTATATGGCGAGTATGGCGAGCGTGCCGGAAAGCCTGTATGAGTCCGCCAACCTGGAAGGTGCGGGAAAAGTACACCAGTTCTTCTCCATCACACTGCCGCTGATCTGGACTAATGTGAGAACGACGCTGACCTTCTTTGTGATCAGCTCCATCAACCTGAGCTTCCTGATCGTCAAAGCCCTGACAAACGGCGGTCCCGACGGTGCGACGGAGGTATTTTTAAGCTACATGTACAAGCAGGCATACACCAACTCGTCCTACGGCTACGGCATGGCGATCGGTGTTGTCGTATTCCTGTTCTCCTTCGGACTGTCGGCATTGATCAACTTTGCCACCAAGAGAGAACCTTTGGAATTTTAAGGGAGGGAGACTCGTATGCAGGAAAAGAAAGAGCTGAGTTTCAGCAAATTATACAAGATTTTTGTCTATGTTGCCCTGCTGGCGCTCGCGATCAGCATCGTGGTGCCTGTCGGCTGGGTGTTCTTAGCGTCCATCAAGGAGAACTCCGAATTTTACGGGAATCCGTGGACACTGCCCAAGGGCATCTATTTCCAGAACTTTATCGACGCCTTCGAGAAGGCGAAGATGGGCGAGTATTTCATGAACTCCGTGCTCGTGACCCTGCTGGCACTCGCCATACTGCTCGTGGTCGCGCTTCCGGCTGCCTACGTGCTTGCCCGCTACCGCTTTTTTGGCAGCAAGGTGATCAACGTCCTGTTCATGGGCGGGTTGTTTATCAATGTCAACTATATCGTCGTACCCATTTTCCTGATGTTTGTCGACGCCGACAAATTTCTGAGAAATCTCACCGGAGACGGCTTTTTCCTGAACAACCTCTTCATCGTGGCGCTCGTGTACGCCGCCACCGCACTGCCCTTCACGATCTACCTGCTCTCCGGCTTCTTTGTCACGATACCGAGAGACTACGAGGAGGCAGCTTACATGGACGGAAGCAGCTACTTCCGGACGATGGTACAGATCATGATGCCGATGGCACTGCCCAGCATCATCACTGTGATCCTGTTCAACTTCCTGTCCTTCTGGAATGAGTACATCATATCGATGACACTGCTCACAAAGAATTCCAAGACACTTCCGGTGGGACTGATGCAGCTGATGCAGGCACAGAAGGCAGCCGCAAACTACGGCCAGCTCTACGCGGGTCTAGTCATTGTCATGCTGCCGACGCTGATCCTGTACATACTGGTCCAGAAAAAGCTGACGCAGGGCATGAGCCTTGGCGGTCTCAAAGGATAATGAGGGAGGTGTGGATATGAAACAGATCATCAGACTACTGTACCTGCTGGTCTTTCTCGCCAGCATCACATTGATCGTGACAGGTCAGCGCAATATCGGACCTGCCGGGCTTCTGACAATGCTTGTCGGACTCGCCGGAATATTAGTTCTCCTCTATTTATACAACAAAAAATATCAATAACGATGCGAAAAAGGAGGCTGTCAAAATGAATATGGAAAACACAGGCAGACTGACACTGCCGACAGACGTGGATATGGTCGATGAGACGATCCGCCTGAAAAATCTGCTGGGCGCGGACGCCCTGCGCGACTGTGACGGCACCACCATGCCCGAAGCGCTTTTGAACCAGAACGCCAAGATCTATGCAACCTACTACACCACGCGCAAGGACAACGCCTGGGCGATGCAGAACCCGGAGGAGATCCAGCAGGAATACCTGATCAGCGACCGTGTCACGGCAAAGGGGGAGTCCCTCCGCATCAGGCTCATGAAAGGCTTCCACACGGAACAGCTCAAGGTGAACACACTGGACTCCCCAAAGCGGTGGTGGGAGGTCGTGGACCGGACGACAGGCGAAGTCGTCCCGACAGAGCGCTGGGAGTACGACGAAGCTGCGGGGGAGGTCGTGATTGAAACCATCCCTTACCACCAGTACACCGTCAGCTTCCTCGCATTCCTGATCTGGGATCCCGTACATATGTACAATTTTATCACGAACGACTGGAAAGACGCGCCGCATCAGCTGACCTACGATGTGCGTCAGCCAAAGACACAGGTCTACGTGAAAGAAAAGCTGAAAAAATGGTGCGAGGACAATCCCGATATCGACGTCGTGCGCTTCACCACCTTCTTCCATCAGTTTACCCTGACCTTCGACGACCAGAAGCGGGAGAAATATGTGGAATGGTTCGGCTACAGCGCCAGCGTCAGCCCCTATATTCTGGAGCAGTTCGAGAAATGGGCAGGCTACCCGTTCCGCCCGGAGTACATCGTGGACCAGGGCTACCACAATTCGATCTTCCGCGTGCCGTCCAAAGAGTTCCGGGATTTCATCGAATTCCAGCAGATCGAGGTATCTAAACTGGCAAAGGAGCTCGTGGACATCGTGCACAGCTACGGCAAGGAGGCAATGATGTTCCTGGGCGACCACTGGATCGGAACGGAGCCTTTCGGAAAATATTTCGCGGACATCGGTCTGGACGCCGTTGTCGGCTCCGTCGGGGACGGCGTCACGCTGAGAATGATCTCCGACATCAAAGGGGTGAACTACACCGAAGGCAGACTGCTGCCATACTTCTTCCCGGACGTCTTCACGGAGGGCGGCGACCCGATCGGGGAGGCGCAGGACAACTGGCTGAAAGCGCGAAGGGCGATCCTGCGCTCCCCTCTCGACAGGATCGGATACGGCGGTTATCTCAAGCTGGCAGCCGAGTGGCCGGGCTTCATAGACCAGATCCGCAAAGTGGTCGACGAGTTCCGTCAGATACACCAGAATATGCAGGGGACCAAGGCGTACACCGCCCCCTTCAAGGTGGGCATCCTGAACTGCTGGGGCAGCATCCGCCGGTGGATGGCAAACCAGGTGCACCACGCGCTGTGGTACCGCGAGATCTACTCCTACGTGGGCGTGATCGAATGCCTGAGCGGAATGCCGATCGACGTCGAGTTCATCGACTTTGACCAGATCCGAGACGGCATTGATCCCGATATCCGGGTCATCATCAACGCCGGGGACGCATACACCTCCTGGAGCGGTGCCGAGAACTGGATGGACGAGAAGGTCGTGTGCGCAATCCGCCGGTTCGTGGACGAGGGCGGCGGTTTCATCGGTGTCGGCGAGCCGAGTGCCTGCCAGTATCAGGGCCGCTTCTTCCAGCTCAGCGACGTGCTGGGCGTTGACAGGGAACTGGGCTTCTCGATGAGCACCGATAAGTACAACGAGCTGAACCGCGAACAGTTCATCCTGGAGGACATCCCGGGCGAGATCGATTTCGGCGAGGGAAAGAGCCGCATCTACGCACAGGGAGAGCACTATCAGATCCTCGATATGGACGGAAAATACAGCCGGCTGGTCGTCAACGAGTACGGAGAAGGCAGAAGCGTCTATTTCACAGGGCTTCCGTACTCGCCCCAGAACTGCCGCATCCTGCTGCGCGCCATCTACTACGCCGCACACATGGAAGACGAGATGAAAAAATATTACGTCACGAATGTAGACACGGAACTTGCCGCTTTCGAGCAGACCGGAAAGATCGCCGTCATCAACAATTCCAAACAGCCGCAGAAAACCGATCTGTATGTGCAGGGAACACTCTTTGCACAGCTTGATCTGGCGCCGATGGAGATGCGGTGGATCGATCGCGGGAACGACATTTCCGACAGAAACGGAGGCTTGTCATGAGTACTATCAATCCAGCCTGTGCCAGGATAGACGAGGCGATCGAGGCATTTGGGATCGGATCTGCGATCAACGGCAGACTCCTCCAGAAAGATCCCTATGGAAACGGTCATATCAATGACACGTTCCGCCTCCGCTACGAGACACCTGATCACAGCGAAAAAAACTACATCCTGCAGCGGATGAACCACGCCATCTTCAGGAATCCGCCGCTGCTCATGGAAAATATTGTCAATGTCACAGAGCACCTGCGCGGCATCATCCTCTCCCGCGGCGGAGATGCGGATCGCGAGACCTTAAATGTCCTAAGGACGCGTGACGGGGCAAGCTTTTTCCGGGACACGGACAACAACTACTGGAGAATCTTTCCATTTGTAGAGCGCTCGATCTGCCTGGAAAAGGTGACCAGCGCGAAAGACTTTTATGACAGCGCCGTCGCTTTCGGCGGCTTCCAGAAAATGCTCGCGGACTACCCGGCGAAGACGCTGCACGAGACGATCCCTAATTTTCACAACACGCCCTCCCGCTTCCGGGATTTTCAGCGGGCAGTGCAAAACGGCGACAGGGAGCGCGCTGCCCTCGCCGAGAAGGAGATCGCTTTCGCCCTCGACAGGGCGTCCGAGACGGCTGTGCTGACAGACCTCCTGGATCGCGGAGAACTGCCGCTTCGGGTGACGCACAATGACACCAAGCTGAACAACATCCTGTTTGACGAGCACACAAGAAAAGCACTGTGCATCATCGATCTCGACACAGTCATGCCAGGGCTTTCCCTCTATGACTTCGGAGACTCTATCCGCTTTGGCGCGAGCACGGGGGCTGAGGATGAGACCGACCTGGATAAAGTAACGCTCGACTTGTCCCTGTTTGAAGCTTTCACAAAAGGCTATCTCGAGGGCTGCGACGGAAGCCTTACCGCCAGGGAGATCGAGATGCTCCCCATGGGGGCAAAACTGATGACCTACGAGTGCGGCATCCGGTTCCTGGCTGATTTTCTGACAGGCGACACCTACTTCAAGATCCACCGGGCAAACCACAATCTCGACCGTGCCAGGACACAGTTCAAGCTGGTCGCTGACATGGAGGCGAAATGGGACCAGATGGCAGCGATCGTACAAAAATGTTCCATCTAAAATAGAATCAATGTTGCACTCAATACAGTCCAGCTTTGCTGGACTGTATTTTATTTACAGGTTTTCTTTGCTATTTTGCGGCCAAAGTGGTAGTATATTACAGTACACACCACTAATACAGAAATGAGGATACTCTCATGAATACAAAAGACTATCAAAACGGACTGCGCGACGGGGTTGCCGTCGCGCTGGGATATTTTGCCGTATCGTTTACATTCGGGATGGCGTCCGCTGCCGACGGGCTGAGCATCCTGCAGGCAGTGCTGATCTCACTCACAAACGTGACATCCGCCGGGCAGTTCTCTGGGCTTGCGATCATCGCCGCAGGCGGGACATACATCGAGATCGCCCTGACACAGCTGGTCATCAATCTGCGCTACTGTCTGATGTCCTTCTCCCTGGCACAAAAATTAAACCGCAGCGCACCGCACTGGCACAGATATCTCATGGCATACAGTGTGACAGACGAGATCTTTGCGCTGGATGCGAGCCTTGACCGCGCCCTGCCGCCCGCCTACCACTACGGCATCACGAGTGTAGCCGTCCCTGGATGGGTGCTGGGAACACTCGCGGGCGCGGTGTCCGGAAACATCCTGCCCGCCTTCGTGATCAGTGCCCTCGGCGTTGCCATCTACGGAATGTTCCTCGCCATCATCATACCGCCCGCCAGACAAAACCGCGCTGTTTTGCTTGTAGTCCTGTCCGCGATGGGACTGAGCTTTCTTTTTTCGATCCTCCCGATTCTGAACAGGATCACGTCGGGTTTTGTCATCATCATCACGACCGTCACGGTTGCAGGCATCGCGGCATGGCTCAAGCCGATCGAGGACGAGCGCACCGAATGAACCAAAACACATATACTTTTACTATATAAACAAAACTATGTACACAAAGGAGAACCGTGACATGGAACACAACATCTATCTCTATATCCTTGTGATGGCAGGCGTGACCTATCTGATCCGCATGCTTCCGCTCGCACTATCCCAAAAGGAGATCACCAACATCCACATCAGATCTTTTTTGTACTATGTACCGTATGCCTGCCTTGCCGCCATGACTTTTCCGGCGATCCTCCATTCCACCGCAAGCATATACTCCGCGCTTGCAGGGCTTGCTGTCGCCGTCATCGCAGCGTACAAGGGCAGGAGCCTGCTCACCGTCGCCCTGCTCGCGTGTGCGGCTGTGTTTATCGCGGAGCGGATTTTATCCTTTTTCCCCTGATACACCTTCCTCTTGCGCTTCCACTGACAAGTCAAGCGTCGTGGGCGAGACCTCGTCAAAGACGATCATTGCATCAAAGGTATCTTTGGGCACGGTTTTTATCGTATAGAATGCCTTCACAGCCGTCACAACCGTTACATTCAATGAAGTCATTTGCTGCTTTTCCGACAGAATGCTGTTCCAACCGTCATCCGCTGCCGCTGTCTCAAAATCAATGTAATAATAGTCCTGTTCTATCTTTTCTGCCAATGCACTCAAATCATTCTGGTTTTCCACCCTCAACTCCTCAAATCCGTCATCTGTCTGGGAATTGAAGGAAGTCACCTCCGCATCCGTGCCGATGGCAAAGTAGCCATCACCCAGCTGCTGCGCCAGCAGCTTGCCCAGGCAGTCATAACTCGGTGTGGAATTCACCTTCCCGATATGCCCGTTATGCCCATTGATGAAAATGACACTTCCATCCCCATGTTCTATAAACCACTGTACTTTTTCCGCCATATGACTGTCCCGCACTGCATTATACTCGCGGTCCGATTTGCGGATATCACAGCAGTTATAAATACTGCGGGCACACTCCATGGCAATCGCAAATGTCTCGTCTCCAAACATCTCCACAATACTTTCCCTTGCACTGTCCACTTCCCGGATCAACCTCTCCGCCACGGGAAGACACTGCTCAAACGTCTCCTGACGGATATCATACATATCAGCATCATTTAAAGCAGTAAGGGCATCCCTGTACTCTGCGCTGATATCTGGCGAAATCTGATCCAACACTTTTAATACATACTCCTTGCTGCTGTCTGCCCACTGCATATCCATCCCATAAAAATGCAGGTCCGCACCCTCTTTGGCAGTTTCATTGTAGGTTCGCATCCACTGGATCAGCTCCTCCATCTCCTCTGTACGATAAATACGGAAACCGATCAGGGCTGCAGCCTCCTTCGCAGTCCCCGCCCCGCCGTGAATGTAGTCATCTACCTTCAATGCATTCCCAAAATCACCTTCTATGACAAAAGTCCGGCACCCGTTATGCTCAACCAGCGCCTGAAACACCTCCGCCTTCATTTCCTGGTACTCGCTCACACCGTGGCTGGCTTCACCAAGCCCGACCACCTGCACCTCCTCTGAAACGGCGATCGAGCCCACATCGGTCTGTGCCAGCTCCATATTGACACTCACTGTGCTGCTGCCACATCCAGTAACCACCAACAAGATACAATTCAAAACTGCTATACCACTCAATACTTTCTTTCTCATACCGACTCTCCTCCTCATTCAATCCTGCTATATATTTGAACTATATACAGCATATCAAAACAAGAAAAAAGAAGCCATCGATTGCCCTTACATTTCTGCAGTGTTTCTTACATTATCGTAAGATTGGGGTGATGTTTTGCAAACCTGACACAGCTTATTATAAGTCTGTAAATCCTTATTTTTCGGCATTTGCAGGGATTTTGCGATGAGCGGTCATTTCACGTAACCTGTTATAAATCCACATATCTTTACACATGATTGGTGTAAAATTGGTGTAAAAATCATTTTTCGTCAGATGAAAATTGGTGTATGGATTTTTTGCCATTTACGCCCTATTTCTGCGCCTTTCAGCCACATTCACAACCTCACTTACTGCCCGTTCTTCATTCACATGGTTGTAAACATTGTTTGTAATCTGTGTATTGGAATGCCCCATAATATATTGTAAGACTTTAATGTCCATTCCATCTTCAGCTTCTCTTGTACATCCAGTGTGGCGCAGCGTATGAGCCGAAATCTTATCAATTTTATACTCCGCTGTCTCATTATACTTTTCAACAGCTTTTTTCAATTCATAATTGAATGATGTTATGTTCAGCAGATTACCCGATTTAGAATAGAACAGAAAATCCTTTTTCCCATCAACACAATAATCTTTTCTTAATATGAAAAAGTATTTGTGCAGTTCACTCAGAACATCATAGACAACATCTGTCATGGGTATTTTTCTGGTATGTGTATTTTTCGTGGAAGTAATATGAAAATCAAAATTATCCCCGCCGATCTTCTTATACTGCAATTGATGATCTATGGTTATCATTCTGTTTTTCATGTCTATATCTTCCCATGTCAGTCCGGCAAATTCGCTCACCCGGCACATCGTACCAATCAGAAATGCAACTTTTCTATATATATCCCTGTCATGCTTATAAAGGAATGCAAGAAGTCCCTCCTGCTGCTTTCTGGTCAACGCTTCCCTTTTCTGATGTGTACCTTCAACAGCTTCTAACGCCCTTTTTGTTGGATTGTTTCGGATCAGCTCATTATCTACCGCCATATTGAACACGGACGATAGCAGTTTATGATAGAAGCTAATTGTTCCATATGAAATATCTTTTCCCTGCAATTGTTCATAAAAATAGGTGATATTTATTTTTCTGATATCTGAAATCTTCATATTGCCAAGTATGCTGTTTGACACATGTTTATTATACATTGCCGTGTAATTGCGAATTGTGTTTTCTGTCAGTTTTCTTCCCTTATGCTTTTTATTAGAAATATAAAACTCAAACATCTCATTCAGAGTAAACTCTGTTCCAAGTCCCGTCATTCCTTGTGACAACATCAGTTCAATCTCGTTTTCTTTCTCCCTGAGTGATATATCGTCCTTCTTTCCTGCTGGTGTTTTGTCTGACGGCAACAAACGCCAGCTGTAAATAGTATGCCTTTTCCCCAACACATCTGTATATCTGTACTGGTATGATAAATCCTTTCTTTGGCTTTCACCTACCTTCAATGTCCTACCCTTATGGTCTTTCCTTCTATCTGCCATATATGTATTGCTCCTTTCTAATCAAAAAGAGCCTTAATATGATTATCAATTGTACCATACTAAGCCCCTGTATGTCATTCACTTTATATTGAAAACTGTTTTTCCACATATTCGTCAAATTTTCTGCGCTTAATCAATCTCTTATTACCTACCCATAATACAAACGGACAGTTATTTCCGCTTGACAGTTCTCGAATTTTATTGATACCAATACCTGTATATGCCGCTGCTTCCTCTACTGTTAAATTTGACTTCTCCCAAATCGGAACCTCTTTTACTATATTACTCAATAAAATTGTCCTCCAATTTATATAAAATTCTCAATATCAAATAATCGAAGGCACCCGTGAGTATTTCAGTGCCTTCATACTAAAATCCGTATTCACTTTTCAATCAATAATAATCTCAAATAATCCAATAATTTAAAATAATCAATGATTCTATAACAATCCTACAATAGTTACATATAATAATGGGACAGAGGGGATCAATTCCTCCCTGTCCGCAATCAATTAATCAAACATCTGTTAACAGTTCCATAACGTTTTTATCATTCTACAGCCTACTTGCTAATCACACCGCAAATATGTAATTCATTATAATCACCCATTGGCTCTTTTACCCATACCTGTTGTCCGGGTTTTAATTCTATCCCGGGAATACAACATTTTACAGTACGTTCATCACCTGCCCTATCAAAAATCACATATTCTTTCTTATTTATCCCTTTTACAACTGCTTTATAAGTCTTATCCACTTTATAGTTCTCTAATTTTTTGTCAATTCCATATTTTATTGCATCCAAAATTTCATCTGCTATATTTTTCACTTTTGCTACCTTCCTTCATTTTTTTATTTATCATTTAACACATAATCTAAGGTTTCTATAATCATACAGCTACAGATTTGCATCGTTTTTGTTATACATATTCCCAGAAGAGCCCCAAGATTGTCACTTGAATTATCTACTTTTTCCAACAATTCTTTTTCGTTTTCCTTATAAACCATAATCATAGTATTTAATACATATTCTGTTAATTGCTCTTTTGTTAATTCTTTCATTTTACTATTCCTCCCAATTACAACCCTGAAAATTTATACTCTACATATAACTTTCAAGGCTGTAATACATATTTTTAATGTTGTGAATTAAATTTCTGATATTTCTTTGTACCTATTAATTGTAGATCATTTAATAATTGCTGTGCTCTAGCTGAATTGGTTATATTCGGCAACGTTACATGAATTTCCTGATTAATTATGGTATTCGGCTGGTTATTATTGACAATATTATTATAAGTACTATTATCAATAATCTTCTCAATCTCCTCGAAGTGGTGCTGTATCGCATTGACAGGTTTCAGTACCTCTTCAAGTTTACTGCCGGTCTTTTCCATGTATGCCTCAGCTTTCCTTCTCAGGTCAAACAGCGGTGAATCATCTGGTACACGGAACAGTACCTGTCCGTCTGGTAATAGCACCTTTCCACCGCCTACCGTGCCGTCTGCATATGCTTTCCCATGTCCAGATATATGTCCATTCTTTAAAAGTTCCTCTGTCTGTTCATGATTGAAGACGATATCACCCTTTTTGATTGGGAACATTTCAGCACCATTGTCGCCAACGGTAAAGAATCTCCCGTCTCTTACTATAAGTTCACGCCCAACCTCACCAACAAGGGAATGTTTTTCATTAGTCTGCACTGACCAATCGCCCTGAACGTTAGCAGTACCTTCAACATGCGCCGCACCTGTGGTAGCATTAGAAGCTGGACTGCCAACCGTTTCATATTTGATAGTGATAGTCTTTTCAATGTCCCTGTCGGCAGTTTCATTAAAGGCATTCATCTCATTTGTTGCAGACTGGATAGCAGGTATTACTTCATTGTTGATCTTGTCTGTATGCTGGTCAAATGCGTCAAGGGCTGTCTCTGTTTCTTCAAGAATTGCATTTTCAAGCGAACCATCTCCAGTGGATATAGCATCAGTTACATCACCTACAGCCGTTTTCATGGAGCCAAACTCACCGATTACAGTTCCGTCACCTTCTGCGCCTGGATTACCTATAACATCATTTGCCGTATTTCCAACCTGTGTAAAGGCATCAGCCAGAGAATTTGCAGTACCACCTTGTACATTTGGGGCAGACGTAGTGCTTTGGGTTGAATCCTGATTTCCTCCCATAGCAGATTCAACACCCTTACCGATTATGGTATTGACAGCGCTGCCAAGTGAATCAGTCATTCCACTTATTGATTCTTTTACATTGTTGAGCTGTGCCTGCAATGGAGATAAATCCACGTTGTAAAGCCCTGCAAGCTGTTCAGTCATGTCACCGATATAGCCCTGTGTTTCTGAATCAATCTCACTAAGTGTGGTAATATAATTTTCCTTCCATTGTGCAAGAAGGTCATCATCATCACCTGCCAGAATCTTTCTGATAGCATCAGCGCCAAATTCGCCCGTAAGGAGCAGCATGTTCTGCGCTTCTTCCTGCTGGTCTATCATTTCCTGCCATTTATTCTTGGTCTTTTCAAGAGCTTCGACCTGGGCATCAGCGGCATCACCAATCTGGTCTACAATGTCATTGAGCCCGTCAATATATTCGTTTACGGCATCAATCTGGTCGTTTACAGCCTCAATTTGGTCGTCGATAACGTCAATCTGGTCATTAATAGCGTCAATCAGTTCATTATATTTTTCGATTTCATCATCAAGGGCATCAATCTGTTTCTGGATGTCATTTTTTTGTATTTCAAGCTCTGCATCCTCGACTTCTTTCTTTGCGTCCCTGATAGCCGTGGAATCAGTTGTATGGATCAATTGTCCATCTTTATACAATAACTTATCTTTTTGGTTCTCAGCCTTTTTCAGGTTATACTGTTTCTCCTGCAAGCTAAGAATCAGATTTTCTTCCCTTGCTTTATCTTCCAGCGCATCAAGTTCGTCCTGCAAGGGCTTTTTCCTGTCATTGATTAAGTCAATTTCTTTGTTGTAGGCATCAATTTGTTTATTGTGCGCGTCGATCTGCTTTTCAAATAACTTAATCTGGTCTTCATAAGCGTCGATCTGTTTTTCAGCAGCTTTAATCTGGTCTTCATATGGCTTCTGCTGTTCCTTCGCATTATCCTGTACCTTACTAATTTCTTTGTCGAGTAGGGAAGTAGCAGCATTGGCTACGGAATTTAAATACTGTTTCTCCCTGTCAAGCAGTGCCAGTTTTGCCTCATGTGCTTTCTGGGCATATCCAACCTGATTTTCATAATACTCTTTATAGAGTTTTTTCATTTCTGACAGATATTGCTTTTCAGTAATTGCCTCGTTGTCAAGAAGTTCCTCGAGTCTGTCAGTCTGTAATTCATATCCTGCAACGTGTAAATCCTTTACTTTGGTGCTTAACTCTGAAATAGCGTCTGATGCATCAACAGCTTTTTCATACCATTGCTGGTATTCAGAGATTTTCTTCTGTAATTTCTCATCAGAGATATTCTCAATATTGATCGCACCGTCATGGATAAGTGTCTTGTAGTCTTCACTAAGCCCGATTGAATCAGCTTTGCGCATATATTCATCATAGGCTTGTTGCTGTAATTCTATTTCTTCGTTGACTTTGCCAATTTCCTTTGCAAGTGCTTCATTCTTTTGTGAAAATGTGGAGTATGCTGAATTTACAACGTCGTCAAGTGCTTTGACTTCCTTTTCTACATTCTCAATTGCCTGTTCTATCCAGTCAAATTCTTTTGTAGTGTCTTTTTCGGACTTGGATTTTTTGGAAGTATCAGGTACAGCAAAATTTATTTCTGCACCACCAAGCTTATCATAAATGCTTTGGATATCAGCCTGAGCCTGTTCCATATTTTTTTCGGCATTTGCAGAAAATCTTTCAATTGAGGCAGCATCATATACATCTGTCATGGACGCAAGCTTTTTGAAATAGATATAATTCCTTAAAGCTTTCGATGATACACCAAGACCTTCACACAGCGCGCCTAATTGTTGGATATCTCCTATAGTTGATAACTGTCCGTTGGCAGCCTGTTTCTGTATCCAATAGGCGATCATCTTTTGTGTGGTTTCATCTAATGCAATACCTTCACCTTCAAGAGCGCCCTGTTCAGCTATAAGTACATTGATGTCGTCCGCAGTAGCATTGGCTAGATCCTGCGTTACACTGACAAGATTTCCTGCTTCGTCAGTGTGTTCTCTTCTTGCAAAAGCGAGATATTCTTCCTTTGCGGCTAAAGCTTCTGTAGCAAGTTGACTGGCATTTGTAATACCTAAAGATTCTAATTGTTTTGCAATAGAGTCAACAGTAGTACTGTTTAGGCTTTCTAACACATCTGTACTATACAGGTAACTTGTAGCTATGTTATCGAAAGCTTCCTGAGTCTGTTTAGCCGTAGAGTTACTGTTGGATAGTACAGCAAAGAAATTCTCCAGTTGTGTAGTGTCAAACGTAACTCCGATTTCTTCCTCAATTTCAGTGAATGTTTTACGAAGATCTTCAAGCATTGAGTTGTCTACAGCGTCAAGTGTGAATCCATCTGCTGTAAAGATTTCTTTGTATGCGTCGCCTAATTTTTTGAATTGTGGTTCCAGCTGGGTTGCGATCTGTTCAATGGAAGAGGTGATGGTGGATAATGGGAGTTCGTTGTTTTGTATTGAATCTTGAACTTTACCCTGTACAAATCCAAATTCTACAAGTTTGTCTATAAGATTTTGTACTTCATCTTCTGACAATCCAAGAATATCAATCAATGCTCCAAATGCTTCTTCTCCTGGACTTTGAACATTATCGTCAAAATTAATTGCTTGTAAGTCAAGATCAGTGAGTCCTCTTAATTGTTCAGCATATCCTTTTACAGATTCATTATTTTTAAAAGCCTGTGTTAAATTATAAGCACTTTCAGCACTTTTATTGACTCCGTCATAAATACCATCGAATACTTCCCGAGAACCTTCTAATTCACCTGCTGCATTTTGTACTGACTGCTGTACTGAATCTAAATTTGCTTTTGCTTCTGCAACACCTTCGCCGGACGAAAGAGCATTATTATAGTCCTCTACAGCCTGAATGGACTGCTGATATAAAGGACGCAGAGTATCGTTGCGAACAATTTCAGCTTTCATAAATTCGTCATAGATGGTTTTATATTCTTTGAATTCATCAGCTGTTGTTTTCTTTAATTGTCCTGAAACCCCCTCTAATATGCCAGATACATCAATGTTATTGTCCTTGCCGAACTGATCCAAATCATCATAGAAATGACGCATTAATTCATCAGCACTATCAACATCAGCCTTTATAACCAAATTGCGGACATCAAACTGTCCTGAAGCATAATTACTTGAACCATCAGCAGTAATATCAAACAATTCGCTATATGATTCTATAAAATCTAATAAGGCTTGCTGATCTTCTGTTTTTGGTGCCAAAGTGTTCCAGTTTACAATTCCATTAATCGTATATGTCCTTATTTTTTCTAATTCTTTTTTAGCATCTTCGAACACATCACGATTTTCTGCTACATAATCAGTAGCTTTTTCTTTTGATAATTCGCTTAGAAGTCCTAATTGTTCTTTATATTTACCATTTACAAGGTCTATATTAGATGCTTCATTACCATATGATTCAATTAATGACTTTTGAATTTCTAGTAATTGTTCTTTAATGGAACGTGTTTCATTGGTAGAAAGATTTCCATTATCAAGAGTCTCTTTCAATTCTTTATACTTTTCAATCTGTGCATCAAGAGAGTCTTTCTGTTCTTTATAGGCATTTGTAAGTTCTATGGCTTTTTGTCTTGTTTCATCCTGTTTCTGCTTTACCAATGAAAATAGCATTGTTAAAGTCGTCACTGCTGTAAAGATTGCACCTAGCGGATTTGTCGCAATTACTGTTCTTAGAGCTGTAAATGCACCTTTAAATGAAAATGTTGCGGCTGTTGCTGCATTTTCAGCATTAGCAAATCCAAGGGTTGCAAGAGTTTGTTGACGCTCTGCTTTTGACACACCCATACCTGCTAAAATCATTTTTCTGTCTTCATCAATCAAATGTTTTGTTGATAATACTAATCTTAACTGTTGATTTGACAAACCTTTACAAGCAGCACCAATTGCTAACAAGTTCTGCTTACTTCTACCTTTATCAAATAATGCCATAGCCGCTGAAAGCTGTGTTGTACTTTTAACAGCAGATATAATACCCGTTGATATAGACACAAATGCTTTTGACACACCCATAGCAACCAGTCCTGAAAGCGCACCTTTTAACAAATTTGTCTTGTCCAAAAACTCTACAAGCCCTGTAGTTGCCTGTATAATACCACTATATAATTCTTCCGACACAGTATTCATAGATAGTGATTCAATAGCCGCTGTCAGTTCATTTGTCTTTGCTTCGATTGAATCCTGGTACACCCCATAGCGTTCAAGCGCGCTGCCTGCTGAATTTGCTGCTACCTCTGAATATTTTAATGCATTTGAGTAGTTATTCATCAATGCAATAAAACGTTCTCTTTGCATTGTGCCCGCAATTGCTACAGATATGGCGTTCTGTTCTACCTGAGTAAAATTTCTCCAATTATTTCCAACGTCATCAAGTACATCATCAAAATCACGATATGTATTCTGTGTATCCCTTAATTGAATCCCGAGCTTATTAAGTACTCTTTCTGTATCAGACAGGGACTCACCAGTTTCGTCATCCACAAATTTTCCTATCTTGATATTGTTCATACGCGAATACATCGACTTGAAAGAGTTACCTATGACTGACATCGAATCTTGTGTAACTTCACCAACTGTCGCCATATATCCAATTAACCTATCCATGCTTGTGCCTGAATTATTGGCTATATTCGCACATCTTGACATTGCCTCAGCAAGTCCTCCTGCTGATACTGCTGCTTTCATGTCAACACTTGTGAGCTTATCTATAATTTTCATTGAATCCTGTGCTGAAATCTGAAATCCCTTCATGGAAGAAATAAGATATTCCGTTGCCTGTGAGCTTTCAATCATACCAATTTTAGAAAGCATAGTTGAGTTTTCAATAAGTTTGTTAGTATCAGACAATGACTCACCCATTCTTACAATCTCATTCGCCGCATTACCTACGTCTTTAGTTGTCGAACTTAAATCTTTTGCCATCTGATTATAGGACTGCATCATACTATTTATTCTGGAATCATCAACGCCTGATGCGGTCTGGATATCAGTTTTTATTTTGTCCAGTTCTTTGATCCCTACAATAGCCTGATATATTGCCTGTGTAACCTTTTGAACAGACATGCGAATAAGGTTGACACCAATAGCGCCACTTACAAATCTATCCCATAATGTCTTTGTCTGTTTCTGTGCTTCTTTTAAACCAGATACCACCTGTGAACCATCAACTGTAGGCTGTACAGTTGGTTTTATCTTTTTCTGTCCAAGCTTTTTGATCTTTTTGACTGCTTGTGTTGTATCTGCATCAACCTTTACTTTCGGTCGTATAGATTTTAATTTCGCATTCAGTTCTGATCTTGTTTTTGCACTATCTAATGTAGCTTGAACCTTTACTTTTGGTAACTTTGGTTCAATCTTTTTTATGTCTGACTTGATATTAATAATTGATTTCGCCTTATCAAGCATTGCTTGAAGCATAATTTTAAAATTTGAATTATTGTCACTCATATATTAATTTCCTTTTCTAAAATTTTTGTATCAAAAAAGCACTCCATGATGGAATGCCTTAATCAGTTCATTATTTACTTTAAAAACGATAGCCACAATCCTTACATTCAAATGTTTTACTGTTATATGGGAGCGCAAACATTCCAACCGTAGCCGCCGCTATAAACTTTGATCCTGTTGTAATCTTCTTTAACATAGCTGAATTGCATACTGGACAGCGTGGAAGTGGTGGGGCATAATGGTCTTTTCGTTTATATAAGATTTTTCGTGGCTTATGCTCTTTACCACACCCTCTACATGTGATTGTAATATTATCTTTTAATGTAACATAATCCTTATCCACAAGTTTTTCGAATTTGTCCAAATCTAAGGAATCCATAGTTTGACAATCTTTACAATACACCTCAACTCCATTGTATTCTGGTCTTTCCTTGTATCCCGTTGCTATCTCATCAAAATACATCAGACCATCATCTTGTACAGCATTTTCACTGTCTATACTATCCATCTCATCACTTAAAGAGGCACCACACACAGGGCAGCACTCAAAATCTTTTGCAATCTCAAACTTAAATTCAGTACCGCATTTCTCACAAACAATCTTTCCCATGCTCCACGCCTCCTATACAACTATTTTCTCTTTCCTATCCCAATTATATCACGCCCCTTTTCATACTTCAATCAAATGTTCCTACATTTACCATATTTTTCAGTTCCATATTCAGTTCCATATTCAATTTTCAATAATGCATTCTACGTTTACAGTTCCATATTCAATTTTTTCTTTACAAACAGTCCACACTTGTGTTAAACTATTGACTAAATAGTTATTATGTTGGTTTTGTGCACTCATTTTAAAAATATTATTTATGAGTTCTAAAAACATTTAGTTTTTAGGATTATTTTTGATTGTTTTCAGTTTTTCTTAAATTAATATACTAACATTACAATCATAGTTTACCAAATACTCTTTTACATAAATGTCCAAACAATACCTGTAAAAGATAATACTATTATTACTTAAACATTATCTGGTATTGATATCTGCTTTAAAAGAATATCCAGTCTTTCAGCATCATCCTTTTTAAGGTACTTGAACCCCGTCTTGAATGAAGACAATTCGCTGTCACTTATCTTCGCCTTCTTTGCTATTGAATTAAGTTTCATTCCAAAATTAATCAGTCTTATGAGTTGGATTCGTAGCAGATCCTGGTTCATATAATTACTCCTTTCCTTAATTTGTAAAGCCCCACTGGTCAGATTCCTTATATGTTGTTTTCATATTTTGCCTAAATAAAAGTGCCAAAAGCCCTGTAATACAGCACCTTTGAGCACTTTTATTCTTGTGCAATTTTTTGATTTTAGCATTTTTTGCAATGAATATTTTTTGCATCAGTTATCTACTGAGGTGTCTGTTCATTACATTAAATGCACGCATATAATTAAGCCCATTATAATACAGTTCATTAATGCTATTCTCTTTTGGCACGAATAACAATTCGCAGTTCTTATATCCGCCCCTGCTATGATACTTTATTATCCCCTGCTCCTGTAATATCTTTACAGCTTTCTCTATATTTTTTCTACTCAAACCTGATACCTGTCCAATGCAGCTAAAAGTGACATCATTCTTGCTATTTTCCGTACACGGTATATTCAGCGGCTTATTCATGCTTTCAAGCCTTTTGTATGCTACCAGATAAGAAAAATAAACTTTCCTTGCACCTATGTAGCCATCTATAGATGTCGGAATCCGATGCTTAATCTCCGTAATATCTGACTTATAAATATTAAAGTTTTCTGGTATACTGCCTTTGCATTCAAGACACTTTATCTTATTTTTTCTTGTCTTTTTCAGCGAATCATATCTTTTATTACTTGATTCCCTCTTTTTCTCTAAAAACTTTACAAATTCATCTTCCGTCTTTTTAATCCTCTGCATTATATCCTTTCCAACAGCACGTTTAACAAGTTCATCTGGAAACAGATTCCACAAAAGATCAAAGTGTGAATAATTTTCTTCTTTAAATTCAGTATAACAACATACAATACAACAGTCTAAAACCATGCTCTTAGTGCACACTGCACCCTTTTCATTCGTAACACAAAGCAGTTCACTCCTGCATTTATCGTAAAACGCTTTGTATATCATGTTGTACTCTTCATTTACCTTTGCATATTTATTTTCTTCTTTTTTTCTTTCATCAGATATACTTTTCTGCTCTTTGACATATCCTTTGAACAACTCCCTGACCTGAACATACTGTGTCTTTTTATCCAGATTCAGATCCCTCGATTTAATCAAAGACTGATATTTAAATTCTGGCGCATTAATAGTAATGTCCAGATTATCAAGTTTGTCTTTCATATATTCCATGATAATGTTTAATGTACATTCCCTGTCTGAAAATCTGGATTCGAATTCTTCTGTAAATGTCTCATTCTTTTTTTCTGCCCTGGCTTTAGCCCTATCGTATATTAATCTCGCTTTCTCTTCCTTTTTTCTTTCTTTTTTATTATTAGGCAGGTACATCATAAAACGCAGTTTCACTATATTATTCTGCCTGATATAATCAGTGACATATTTAGGAATTGGAACTTTTACACCAGTTTTCACAAAATCAATAACCAGAGAACCAACTACAGACAGGATCTTTATGTATTTTTGAGTTGTTTCATTCTGCTTTTCTCCCCACAATTCACTGATTTTATTGATAACCTGTCCAATATCGTTATCAAATCCCCTGATCTCACTTTCAATAATGGCTTTTGTATCAGTTATGCATACCTCAGCAACATTATCAAAATTATCATCTCTATTGCAAAGCAGATCAGGATATATTGTTCTTGCTTTACCAGCATCCAGCAATTTTCTTGCTTCGCCCTCCAATATATCATTTTTTACACATGCCAGAGTATCCCCGTCTGTATCAGCAGAATTGCAACGCAATAAGTTTGTATCCCATACGGAAACAATAATGTTTGCATTCAGATATCTAAACCATTCTGATGTATCATTATTATCAATACATTTTCCTATCCAGTGCTCACGAAAAATGTGAGGATTTCTCCATATGTTTATTGTATGGATATTTCTTTTGTTCCAATAATCTGAATATACCTCGTCCCTGTCAAGCAGCCCTGTCACTTTCATTCCAAATGCATGTTGCAGTAATGCATATGGATCACTGCCAACCACCGTATAATTACCATCCATATACAATTTGCCAACATATGTTTTTTCTTTTATGTTTTTAAGAGTCTTCTCCATTTTCATTCTGATATACTTGTCATTACATAATGAATGATTCACTGCCAACGCACGATAATATGGTTTTACCGATTCTCTGCCGACTTCTCCATCTTCATCTACCCCGATATATTTTAAAAATGAAGAAATATCTGAATGCATGGATTTAACTGTATCGACGGTTCTCCCACATAATGAATCCAATCTTTGTAGCTGTTCTTCCCTTCCCATGCACAGTAACTCGTCCAACGTCTGCAGCGGCTGATATGCTGTCAATAATTCATCTTTCAAATTTTCCGGCTTAGATGCGAATGAACAGATATTGAAAGTTCTCTCATATCCATATACAGGCTTATGAAATTCCCTTTTCCATTGTGCTATCTTATCTTTTTCATTGTAGAACTTCTTATATTTAAACATTGATTCTGTCAGGATCACATTAAAATCACCATTATCATAATCCTGTATATTGCCGTCTATGTCTTTGATTCTGCCAGTTTTACTGATTTTATTTACAAAATCTTTAATAGGCATAACAAATAAACAGCCTTTGACGCCGCATAACCTTATCTGAAATGAGCCTGGAACATAATCAAGCCCTAAATCCTCTGCCCATTTTTTAGCCACATCAAAATCAGCAATACCCATACCATCAAACGGACACGTTTTAATGCTTCTTTTAATCTCTTCTGTTACATCATACTGAAACTTATCAGTTTTATCCGAATACGCATTGCATCCCTTTTTATAGTCCTGACGCACAACATCGAAAATATCATCAATATCTAAATACAGATCTGGCACAATCGTACATTTTGGCATTGTTACCACAACGCTGTTGCTTGCCTGTAAACCATAATAAGATGTCCATTTGCTGATGTATTTTGTTTTGGTGTTGGGATCTACCCCGCAACGCAGTATTTCATCAACAGCCACAAATAGTTTTTTACTCACAAACAATGCTTTCTGGCTCCTGATATGACTGGCATTAGAAATCAGGTGAACAAATGTCTCTATGGACTCTAAAAAGTATTCCTGCTTTTCTTTGTCATATCCATAATTATGTATCTCTAATTCACCAACATTTTCTATACTCCTGTTATTATCATCCTCAATGAGCATTTTATATTTGCCGCTTTTCCCAACTTTTATAGTTATAAGGTCTTTCAGATAATCATATCTGCCATCTGGACAATTATCTATTGGATTCAAATGTTTAATGATTCTCGTAAGCTCTGAATCGTCAATAAATATCTTTGACCTGTTTTCCTTGAACGGATACATTCTTACAACAATTTTATATTTGCCCTGCGTAGTCTCAACTTTTTCAAAAATGTTTATTTTAATCCTTCTGATTTTGCATAATTTATTTTCGATCATTACTTCCTGCTTTGTACTTATAGAAAACGCCTCCTTAAACATGTCCACAATATTTTTGCTTCACAATATTCTTTCTCTTTTCAATTCCACATTCATTTCAATTTTCAAATTTCTTCAATCTCCGCGCTGTTTTGATTCAGGTAGACAAGCCAAATCGGAAACATGGCTTCCGAATGTTTCGGACTTGACCATATCCTCAAAATGACTTGTCCTAAAATCAAATTGCCTTACCATACTCCTTTGCTTTTTCCATTGCCACCCTTCCAGCTTCATCTTCGGAATCAAATGTACCAAATCTCATATTTTTACCATCAATATACATTTGAACAACATATTTATTTTTCTGTTTTGTAACATACTTATATTCACTATTGATAATTCTGTATTTTAAACCCAATTTCCTAGCTTGTGTCTTTACTGCATTTTTTGTTCTTCCTTTTAATCTATTAACCATTCCCGTTCCTTCAATTGGATAATATTTTCTCAGTATATCATTCTCATCTTCTGTCCATTTATCAAACTTTTTTATACCTAATTTTATTATTTGTATTTGTATTGCACTTTTTGTTCTTCCATCTAATCTATCTCTAACCTTTGTGCCTTCAACAATATAATACTTTTTTAATATTTCAATCTCCTCCTCTGTCCAAGGTTTACAGTTATGAATCTTTAAACCCAATTTACTAGCTTGTAAATTTATCGCACCCTTCGATCTTCGCTTTGTTAATCTATCTATAACCTTGCTACCTTCTATTGGATAATATTTCATTAAAATTCTATTCTCCTCGTCTGTCCATAAATCATCAGGAGCTTTTAGTCCCAATTTATATGCCTGTTTCCATATCGCTCCCTCCGTTCTTCCATTCAATCTTTCCATGACCTTTATTCCCTCAATTGAAAAGTATTTTTTCAATATCTCAATCTCTTTTTCTCTCCATGAGTTATCAGGTGCTTTCAACCCTAATTTTCTAGCTTGTGCCTCTGCCGCCTTTCCTGTTCTTCCCTTTAATCTATCTATAACCTTGCTACCTTCTATTGGATAATATTCCTTCAATATATT